>Ga0209632_10000239_pt1 | contig 57670 bp, 48 predicted proteins | sample COG_10_FD_184754 | JGI IMG/M metagenome (GOLD analysis project Ga0209632, IMG submission 184754) | Pelagic Microbial community sample from North Sea - COGITO 998_met_10 (SPAdes) (version 2) | ecosystem: Environmental > Aquatic > Marine > Neritic zone/Coastal water | place: Helgoland, sampling...
ATTTATATCAAAAATGGTTAATGCTTCACTGTAATATCTTAAATTGGATATTTTTCCATTAAATCCACCATTTTGACATACATGAACATCATAATAATTTTGCATTGGCATTTCACGGAACTGTAGGCGTCCTGATACTACACCATTTATATATGCTTCCATTACTGTATTTTTCATACGCATGATTACATTTACCCATTTTTTTAATGGAACATCTTTGATTTCTAATGAATTTTCATGATTGTTCTCTCTTCCTGTTTTAGAATCCATTATCATAAATAAACTTGCAGTATTTACATCAGTTGTATCTGCGTCTGGAGTCATTTGCTTTAAATATAATCCTGGACCATTAGATACTGTTGATATTCCCTCTACATCATATGTCTTATTTCCTTTATTAAATATATTTCTATACATTTTATACTCTGGTCCTGAATTTAATTCATTTATATAAATCCAGGTTGACCATGTAAATTCCATACCGTTGCTTTTATTATTTGAACGAGATACCAACACAGACTCATTATTTATAGGGTCTTGCGCAATTGTAGTTGATTCATCTCCGTCCAGCATACCTTTTACTAAATAAGGACTGTCTGATTGTCCAAAAAAATAGTTTAACAGTAATACCCCTAAACTCAATAAAAACATAAACACGATTACTATTAAGATTATAAAGGCGAATTTGGCAAATAACGTATTTGTTGTTAAAAAATCATTTGATACTTCGGTTCCTGCGTCTATCGATGCACTTGCTTGTTCTGAAAAACCCTGCATCGATTCATTTATATTTGATGTCATCTTTTGAAATGAATTTGATATATTATCTCCAACATTTCTCATTCCTTCTGGTATTTCTATATTTGTTGATGTTGATGTTGTTGTTGGTTGTTGATAATTCATATTTATATTTATATATTATAAATATAAAACGATTTAACTAAAAACTTATATTAATGTTAATTTTCTATGTTCCATATTATCTTTTTTGATTAATATGTCTAAACCATATTTGGATAACCATGAACCTACTGCTCCTTGACCATTTCCATCCATATATGTTGACCATACTTCCTCTGGATTTACTGGATTTGACCAATGTTTTACACGAGCTACATACGCATCCCATGCAGAACCTCCCAATTGCAAATTTACTCCATCATTTCCTCCTGCTGGTGGTTGTTTTGGAACTACTATTCCACCACTGCTTTCTATGTAGGCTCTTCCTGATTTTATTAATTTTCCATCTAAATAACAATCTACATATTGATTATCTACATTTACTAATACATGAACCCATTTTTGCAATGGAAAATTGTCTGTAAATTCTATTGTTTTTATTTCATCATTATTCATTGTAATATCACACAATAAAACGGGTGAATTCTCATCTAATCTTAATGCTAAATTATTGCTTCTTGCCATAATTGGCTTTGTGCCACCCATATTCCATGAATTTACATATATCCACACGCCATAAGCATAACGAGAACTTGTTGGATTATTCTTTATGGGAATTCCATTTATTGTATCATTTAAATTTGCAGTTGCTGCTAATTCTACTGATGCTTCCATAAAAAATTGGATTAATACATATATTAATATTATTACTATTACTCCTAAAATTATAACAACTAAATTCATTTATATATTAAATACCTATAATTTATTTACTGGAGGATTTTTATTCATTAATGTGTTATAAATATTAACCACATTTCGAGATGATATTGTCTTTGGATAATATCTAATATTACTTATTGCTCCACTTAAACCATTTTCACTACCAATTGTAACGACATCGCCTAAATTATATGTTGGCACATTTTCTTTAAAATAAAATGTTCTTTCTAATTTTCCGTTTATGTATAAATCAACATGCTTTGAACTATAATTACATACTATATGATTCCATTTTTGACTTGGCATTTTTAATTCGTAATAATTAGTATTACTATTTGTTGCATTATTTGTTGTATTATTTGAGAAGTAAAATCTATATGTATCCATCTTTGTTGGCTCATTCTCATCATTAAAATATGTTAACTTGGGCTTTCCATTTCCGTAATCAAATATTAAACTTTCTTTATTATATGCACTTGAACTTATCGAATAGTTATTTAAATATGTCCACATTGACATTGCATAATTTGTTCTTACTGTTGATTCTCCTATATCTGCTACTTTTACGTTTGACGTATCTAATCTAACATGCTCTGATATTGGTAATATATTTTCTTCATGCAAATACTTATAATCATCTAATATACTGATTCCATCTTTTATTGATAATTTTACGGAAAGATTGGGTAAATACAAGTATAAAGTAATTAATATTAATTCTATAAAAAACAATAATAATACTTTATTTGGTGTTGCACTCACATCTTTTCTCAAATAATCTATTAAATCCAATAACATACATGGAATATAAAAGATGAATTGAACTATAAATCCTACTATTCCTCGTAGTGATTTCAAATAATTTACAAATACACTGAAAAACATTGCTAATCCTACTATTACTATTAAAATCAGTAAACCATACATTATTGTATTAAATAAACTATACTCGCTTAATAACAAACCTCCATAACTTATACCTATTACTAATAATGATATGTAATAATTTTTTGTCCAACTTGCTACATTTCCTGTTGTAAATGATACCACTATATACAAAAACACGAGAACCGCTGATAATATTGATAATACCATTCGAATCGTTTCTTTCGTTTTATTTCTATGTGGGTCATTTTCTCTTTCGGGTTTTTCTTTCATATCGTTAACTGCCAATAAAGAAATTATTATAAATAATATTGCATTTGCATATGTTGCTTTATTATTTCCATTTAATATATCTTCCATACTTATTATAATGTCTTATTATATTTTATCTAAAATCATAAAATATAATTCTCCTTTTATAAATTTTCCATTGCTGTTTTCTTTCCATGACATTCTCGGCATAATGCTACTAAATTATCTACATGGTTACTTCCGCCATGTTCTAATCTTGTCTTATGGTCTACTTCAAACCATGCCGATAACTGATTTTTACAATCACCACAATTCCAATCTTGTCTTGCTGCTACAAACTTTTTTTTGGTTTCACTTACCGAACGTTTTGTTGCTTTTTTTCCTGAATTTACAATTCGACTTTCTGCATTTTGTTGTGTCATTGATACTATTGGATAATTATAATTACCTCCGTCTAAACTATTATGTTGATTATTTGTGAATTGTTGTTTTGAAGTGAAATCTAAAATTGGCGAAATAATATTCGATGTGTTTTTATCTATTGGTAAATATTTTATGTAATCATTCGATGCTGAAACTATTTGTTGAGCACGTAATGGATTATTTTTTAATAATATATATAACATTAATGCGCCAAACGCAACTCCCACCATTTGATAATATTTTTTCCAAGTCATCATTAATCTTACGTATCGTCCATCTGTGTATATGTTTGCCATTATAAACCCCGCTATTAATATAATAACTAATTCAAATCTCATAGTTATTATATTATTAGATATAATCCTAAATTTTTTATGCTTATTTATTTTCTAATTTATTGATTCTTAATTGACGTTCCTGGATCGATTTTATTAAATAGGGTATTAAATCACTCGTTGCTACTCCTTTATATGAAGCTCCGTCTGGATAAGTTGTTTCATTTACCAATTCTGGCAACACTTCTTCCACCTCTTGTGCTATGAATCCTACATGTTTTTTATCGTCTTCTTGTGTCTTCCATTTATACGTGCATGGTTTCAACTGCATTAGTTTTTCTGTAGGGTCGTCCAATGATTCTATATCTGTCTTTAATCGTTCATCTGATGTTGATGTCATGGAATTTCCGTCCGATGCCATATAAACACCTATATTGTTGTTATCTACTATATTAAACACGTTGGATGCACTTTTACCTACATTGAAATAGGCGGTTGCATCTTTGTTGGTAAATGTGGTATAAGCTCCGTAATTGTTTGCTGAACCATCTACGATGGTAATATTTCCAGGAACAACCAAATTATGATTTAATGAAACATCGGCGAAAAAAGTTCCTGAAGTATTTATGTTGCTTGCTACTTTATTAACAACTAAACCATTATTTATAGTCACTGTATCATAATTAACTTCAAATAAATCTACTTTATTACCATAAGTAGCTAATACATAACTTGAACCCGCCCATGATAACTGATTATAATTCGATGACGAAGTTATTGTATTACTATATTGATACCAATAATATTTATTTTCATCCCAACTTGCACCTCTATCGTGTAAAACTTTCCAAGTGGTGGATAATTGACCTACTGAACTTTCTGAAGTATGAGTACCATTATTATTAGCAGCATTCCATTCAGCTTGCGATACTTTCATATATTTAAATATTGCCATCATATCATCACCATTATCACTTATTGTAGATATAGCTATCTTATCACCATCTGGATTAATTGCCATACAATTATACCTACTTATAGTGCTGTGTCCAGTCAAATATGAACCTTGCATAATCCAATCATTAGTAATATATTTATATACTGCGATTCGTCCTGTATTGTTGGAATATGCATAATCTCCAATACTAATAGTATTTCCATGTTCATTAATTGCAACACCAGTACTACTTAAAGTAATTGTTTTAGATATTGTGCAAGTACCAGTAGATGAATCAATATCATAAATTCTTGTATTACTATTTCCCGAATCCGCAGTAATTAATCTGGTTGCTCTGGAATCTGCACGTAGATATGTACCAGAAGCATTAGAACTGAAACCATAACCAGATGAAGTATCCCAATTCTCACCATTATCTGCGCTCTTTATATATTTTACAGTATTCAGATCCCAAAAAAATATTAAAATATTACCATTATCTGTTTTTCTAATTTGAATAAATTTATATTTATTATTAATCCCATTTTGTGTTCCATAATAAATTGTTTTTTTTAAATCATATGTGCTATTAGTATCATTTCTTTTATATATAGTTAGTCGTGGCCTCACCTCATTAGAACCGCCCGTTCCTGCGAGTACAGCAAATTCTCCATCATGAGTAATTGATACATATTGTCCGTTACCTTGCATCCAAGCTATAATTCCATTAAGAGGGTCTAAAGTAGCATATAACGTCCAATTATTATCTGTGCGTTTATATACATATCCTCGTCCTGATGTGGCATTAAAACTATGTTCTCCAATAATCATATAATTACCATCTGCAGATATTTCTGAAGCGAAACCAAAATTATCTGCACCCGTTAAATCAACTCTTTGTTCTGATATGTTATACGTTATTTGTCGTATATCTAAAATACCGTTTGTTATAAAATCTAATGATAAATCACTATTATTCACATACAATCTCTTATTCATCGTTGTATCTGCATCATATGTTATTGTATTTCCCGTTGCATTTACTGCACCTACACTTAATGTTCCATCTATCGTTAGATTTCCATTTAAAAATAAATTTCCGCCTTTAAATTCTTGATTGTAATAATTTACTGATGGTGTTGGGTCATATGATTTAAATACATTATATGATTTCCAATTTCCAGTTGATTCACCGTTTGCTGTAAATCCATAATGTGTGTTCTTACATACTACATTATTTCCTACTTTAAAATCATTATTATCGGTTCCCGCTTCTGCATCCAAATATTTCACTTCTGTTATACTATTTAAATCCGAAATATCATATACACCTATTCTTCCTCGTTTGTTATCGCCCGTTATTGTAGATACTATCATTGTATTTCCATTTGGACTCATATCTAACCATCTTCCATAAAAATCTTTTTGGTTGCTGCTTGCACCACCTACATGATTAAATTCTCGGCTGCTGGGATAAGTTTTTGTGGTTTCTGTGGAATTTGCCCAATTATCACTGGTTGTTCTTACCGTGAAATTGGTGTTATCTTTTAAATATACCATTTTTGTGCCCGTTTCATTAATACCGAGTTGTCCTGCGGTGGTATGTCCAGAAGTGGTGATTGTCTTTGTTAATGAAATACTGCTGCTATCAATTGTGTATATTTTAACATCATTATCTGTGTAATTTCCTACAAACAATTTATCACCCGCTTTTGTAAATATACATCTACATATTTTCCCCCAGCCTGCTGTTTGCACTCCACCAAGGTAAGTTAATGTTGTTCCTGAACGACCAAACACAAATAAATCAGATGCATCACCACTATTATCATCATTTACTCCTGCGTTAGAAAATGCGATTCGTGTCCCATCATAATTTACAGCAACACCACCAAAACCGCCCGTCATCCAATTATTAAAATTTTTGGCACTTGGTGTTCCAGTTATTAAGGTGTTATCTATATTTATGATGGTTCTATCCCACTGATTAGTGGAACTATTACGAATCCACATATATATTTTACCATTAGTGCTGTCTGTAGCACTGTCATAATTTTCACTATCAACCTGTGCTGTTACAATAACATTACCATCACCAGAAATATATAGATTTTTACTACCATTACCAGTAGAAACACTTAAACTACCCGAATCATTGACGGTATCTTCACTCCAACCATTATTATAACTACGGACTTTCAATGTTCCACCAGTTCCAGCACCTTGAGTGGTAGCTCCAGTCCAACCATGAATATAGGCATAACGATTACCATCATCAGATAAAACCATGTTGTTAGCTCCAGTAGTAGATGCAGATAATGTATAATTTGTATTGGCTTTATACGTATATACCGAACGAATGTCCCCGATAATAGCATAATCTCCTGTTATCGCCATAGAAGTACCGAACTCGGTCCATGCCGTCGGAGTCGGTGCTTTTAAAAATGCCTGTTGACTCCATGTTTCTGCACCACTATCTCTTTTAAAAATATATGCTGCACCCGAGGTATAACCACTGGTGCTTTCTTTTCTTTCACCAACAACCACGTAATCGCCATTAATCGATACTGACTGACCGAATTCATAACTTTCACCTGGAGTCGATGCTTTTAAATAGGCTTTTTGACCCCATGTTTCTGCACCACTATCTCTTTTAAAAATATATGCTGCACCCGAGTCAGGTAAACCATTATTAGCTGGAACATTTATTGAATTACTTTCTTCCGAAGGTGCCCCGATAATAGCATAATCGCCATTAATCGATACTGAAGTGCCGAATGCATCCTGCGCACCTGGAGTCGATGCTGTTAAAGAATCTTTTTGGGCCCATGTTTCTGCACCACTATCTCTTTTAAAAATATATGCCGCTCCATACTTATCTGCTGAACTACCACCATCTCCATATGCCCCGACTATAACATAATCGCCACTCATCGATACTGAATGACCGAAATAATCAGTTTCACTTGGAGTATCTGCTTTTAAAAATGCCTGTTGACTCCATGTTTCTGCACCACTATTTTTTTTAAAAATATATGCTGCACCTGAGTTATAACCATCTTCACCAACTGTCTGATTAATAGTTTGGTCAGTTATATCATTACTGTCTTCCCAAGGTGCCCCGATAATAACATAATCGCCATCCATCGCTACTGATCTACCGAAATAGTCGGATTGACTAGGCGATTGTGCCATTAAATATGCTTTTTGGTCCCATGTTTCTGCACCACTATCTCTTTTAAAAATATATGCTGCACCTTCTGAATTAATGACGCTATTATGAGCATATGCCCCGACAATAGCATAATCGCCACTTATCGCTACTGCTCTACCGAATCTGGCATTTGCAACTACAGTTGAGGGTTTTAAATATGCCATTTGTGTCCATGTTTCTCCACTATCATTGGTTTTAAAAATATATGCTGCACCTGAATACGCGCTAGTATTATTAGATGGGTCATTTATTGAATTACTGCCTTCGAAAGGTGCCCCGATAATAGCATAATCGCCACTTATTACTACTGATGCACCGAATGCATCTCCGGTTTCACCTGGGTATATAATATGTGTTTTTTGAACATAGTTTAAAAACGATTGCGTAGTAAACTCATCATTTGCAGTATCCACTGCTGCACTTTGGTCAGTTCGTATTATTAAATTATCATAATCATCAAACGCTTCAGAATAATTATGATTTTCCAATGTTCCTGCATTCTGTGCAGCTAAATTTTTATTTAAACTAATATCACCACGCATTAATAAATTATCCTTTAAATCTACAGTTCCACTAATATCAACGGCATATTGTGGATTTTCAATACCGATACTTAAATCTTTTCCTAAACTTAAATTACTGTTAAATGAACTATCACCAGCAATTAATAAATGATTATCAGCATTTCTGGTTTGAATGTTTCCTCCACTAATATCAATAAACCCATTGACATACATGGATTTATAACAGTTAGCATTATTTGAACTATCTAACCAATTACTCATTGATTGTATATATATAATACAAGCAATAAAAAATTTACTCATACCAAATGAATATTAAAATTAATAATACTAACATACAAAAAATATGTAAATAATGCTTTCGCCAACTAACTTTTTCTGCAATGCCTTCTGCAATATCTTCAGCAATACTTACCACAATTGATTTATATTCATCTCTATATGATTCTAATGCTTTAGGCAATGAAATTTCTTTATAACCTAAATGTGCATTAACTTTATTATGCATAAAATGCATCCATTTGACAAATGAATCCCGATTATCTAAATAAGGAGAAACTGGATGTTTGTCTAATAATTCACTAAAATAGTTTCCCATTTCACCTACAGGTATAAATACGGGTAAATTTTGTATAAAATCATAGTATTTCTTTTTAATAACATCGTTAGGGTGTTGTGGATAAGATTCTGCTATAGTATGTAAAAAAAACCAATAATGAGGTCCCCAAACTTTTGGATCAAAATACATAGCTTATTTTATTATAATTATATAAAGATATTCGATTTTAATCTAATAGATAACTTTTTTATTTATAATGAGTGATTTATATTGTAATAACTGCGGAAAAAAAGGACATTTATATAATCAGTGCAAAATTCCAATTACCAGTGTAGGAATAGTAGCATTTAGAATATATGAAAAGAATATTCAATTTCTAATGATTCGACGCAAAGATACATTAGGATTTATAGATTTTATGCGAGGAAAATATTCGATATATAACAAGGATTATATAAAAAATATGATTTTACAAATGACAATGGAAGAAAGGGAATTATTAAAAACTTTGGATTTCCAAGAATTATGGATAAAAATATGGGGAAATAATAATCTTTCAGGACAATACAAAAATGAAGAAGCTAACTCCAGGGAAAAATATTATTTACTAAAACAAGGAATAACTTTTAATAATATTACATATAATTTAGATTCTATTATTGAAGAAACATATGGTGAAAGCGATTGGAATGAACAAGAATGGGGATTTCCAAAAGGGAGACGCAACTTTCAAGAAAAAGATTATGATTGTGCAATTCGTGAATTTACTGAAGAAACAGGTTATTCAAAAAAACATTTATATAATATAAAAAATATTTATCCTTTTGAAGAAATATTTACAGGTTCAAATTATAAATCGTATAAACATAAATATTATGTATCTTATATGAAACATTGTGATACCATATGCACTACAAAATTTCAACGTTCAGAAGTTGGAAAAATGGAATGGAAAAATTATGATGAATGCATGACATTAATCCGTTCTTATAATTTAGAAAAAAAAAGAATACTAACAAATATTTATGAAACATTAAAACGATTTCCTTTGATATATTTTAATGCCCAGTAAATTAAAGAAATATATGTATAAAATATATATCTATATTTTAATTAATCACAAAATGAGTACCAAGAAAAAATATATGAAACCAAAAAGTGGTGGCACTCGCAAACTATGCCCTTGTTTAAAAGGTGGTAATAATGATCAACCGTGTGATAATAATAATAAATGTCCAAAAGGTTTTCGATGTATTAATAGAAAATGTAAGGGTTCTCAAGATATTAATTTATCTAATAATGATTTATCAATTAAATTAACTGTTCCATGGGTAAGACATACCAGATGGTTAGAAAATATAAATACTTTAAATGAAAATATCGAAAAAATTATAAGTATAAAAAATAAAAAATTTACTCGTGAAACCTTAAAAGATATGAATTCTAATTTAATGAATCAAGTGAAAAATAAATCGAATGTAGAATCTTTAAAAGGAGCAAGCAACAATGACGAATTAATTATAGTCAATGTTATATTAACCGAGATAATTCGAACAGAAAATATCGACAATAGAGAACCCGAACCAAATACTGAAGAAAATAATGATAACAGAGAACCTACAGAAAAACAAGAAGATAAAAATGAAAATGTCCCGATTGTTGAAGAAGATAAACAAGATATAGAAGAAGAGGTGTCAATTGAAATTGAAAAAGTTTTACAGGAACTACAAGATAAAGTTGGTATTTTATCAGGTAATGTAGATTCAAAAGAATATCATACAAAATTACTTCAAAACGAAAAAACATATTCTGACTTTTTAGAAAAACATTCTGATTACGATTTTTTGTATCCTGAATTAGATGACCCTAATTTTAATATTAAAATAGCTAAAAAAAAAGAATTTAATGATACACAATATGACGGAACAGTTTATAGCGTAAAGGAACATGCTGAAAAAATGTGTAATAAGAATTTTGAATTAATGCCACATCAAATGTTTGTTAAAAATTTTTTATCAGTGCAAACCCCTTATAATAGTTTATTATTATATCACGGATTAGGAACTGGAAAAACATGTTCTGCTATTGGCATTGCGGAAGAAATGCGTTCTTATAATAAAAATATAGGTTCTATACAAAAAATAATTATTGTAGCTTCTCCAAATGTTCAAAACAATTTCCGTTTACAATTATTTGATGAAAGAAAATTAGAATTAGAAGGAGATGTTTGGAATTTAAATACATGTATTGGAAATGAACTATTAAAAGAATTAAATCCAGTTCAACTGCAACATATATCAAAAACGAAAATAATTGCACAAATCAATGCGATTATTAATCAAAATTATTTATTTAAAGGTTATGGTGAATTTGCAAGTTATATTAAAAAACATACTATGGTAGATGATGACCTTGGGTTATCATTAGCAGATAAAAAAGTTATTGAAACTGAAAGAATCCAAAAATTATTTAATAATCGTTTAATTATTATTGATGAGGTGCATAACATATCTTCTGTTCAAAGTAATAATAAAAATAAAAATGTTTCATTGATGTTAATGCATGTATGTAAATATGCAGAGAACTTACGGTTATTATTATTATCAGCAACTCCAATGTATAACAATTATCGTGAAATTATATGGTTAACCAATTTATTAAATATCGTGGATAAACGAGCATTAATTAGAGAAGAAGATGTTTTTGATAAAAATGGTGATTTTATTCAGACCAGAACCACTGAAGACGGTAGAGTAATCGAAGGAGGAAAGGAACTATTAAAGCGAAAATTAACAGGATATGTTTCTTATTTAAAAGGAGAGAACCCATATACTTTTCCATACCGTATTTACCCTGAAATGTTTGATAAAGGTCATACTTTACAAGGTTTCCCATATCCAAAAACCCAAATGAACAAAAAACCGATTGAATCTGGTTTAAAACATATTCCTGTGTATGTAAATAGTATTGGTCATTATCAAGAAGATGTTTATAATTATATTATTAATAATTTGCAGAATAAAAATTATAATCGTATGAATTTAAAAGGTGAAAATATTAATTTACCAGATTTCGAGAACATGGAATCTTTTGGTTATACTTTATTATCTACTCCAATTCAAGCATTAAATATTGTTTATCCAAATTCTGATTTTAATGCTGATTCTATTCAGGATACCCCCGTTGATAATGATGATAAATTGGTAATTAATGATGCAGACAATATTGAAAAAGAAAGTGAAATAATTAAATCTATGATAGGAACTGATGGGTTAACAAATATAATGACACATGAAAAAACCACTACACCTTATCTTTTAAGACACAAATTTGATTATAAACCCGAAACCATAGAAAAATATGGGGCTATATTTTCTCCAGACCTTATTGGTAAATATAGTAAGAAAATCGAGAACATTTGTAATATTATTAAAAAATCAAAAGGAATTATTATGATTTATTCACAATATTTAAATAGTGGTGTGGTTCCTATGGCATTAGCATTAGAAGAAATGGGGTTTTCGAGAACAGGACACGCTAATTATACAAAATCTCTTTTTAAAAGACCACCTACTGATTCTGTTGACTATGATACTATGGAAAATCTTGAAAACTATTCAAATAAAGAACGTAAATTTACTCCAGCAAAATATATGATGATAACAGGAGATAAATTTTATTCACCTAATAATTTGGCCGATTTAAAAATAGCTACTGAATCTAATAATAAATACGGACAAAATGTTAAAGTCATTCTCATAACTAAAGCTGCAGCAGAAGGATTAGATTTTAAAAACATTCGTCAATTACATATAATGGACCCTTGGTATAATTCCAGTAGATTTGAACAAATTATTGGTAGAACTGTCCGTAATTTAAGTCATTGCAATCTTCCTTTTGAAGAGCGTAATGTAGAGATATATTTACATTGTAGTTATATGAATGAAGATATTGAATGTTCTGATTTATATGTTTATAGATATGCAGAAAGTAAAGCAATTCAAATAGGTAAGGTTTCGCGCATTCTGAAAGAATCTGCAGTCGATTGTATATTAAATATTGGACAAACTAATTTAACATTGGAAAAATTAAACGAACAATCGAATGGACAAGAGTTTAATATTCAGTTATCATCACTTGAAGATGATAAAACTGTAAAATATCAAATAGGCGATAAACCATACACAGAATTATGTGATTATATGGATTCGTGCAATTATGTATGCAATCCAAATGCAAATATAGATACTGATAAATTAGTAAAAAGCAGTTCATATAATGAACAATTTGCAAAGATTAATTATCCAGTTATTGTTCAAAGAATAAGACAATTATATAAAGAACAGCATTTCTACAAAAGAGATGATTTAATTCACTCTATTCTTGCTATTCGAAAATATCCGATTGAACATATTGATTATGCATTATCTTTATTTGTAAATAATAAAAGTGAGTATGTTATTGATAAATATGGTAGATATGGTTATCTTACTAACAAGGACGATATTTATGCATTTCAACCATTTGAAATAACTGATGAATATGCTTCGTTATATGAAAGAAGTTCTCTTGTTGATAAAAAACATTCCAATTTGGATATTGAATTACCTACAATTAAAAACCATAAATATCAACAACTGGAAACAGATACAAAAAATAATAAAACTGATACTAATAATGACTCTTTTGAATCTATAATTGAGAAATTAAAAAATAATATTGATAATGTTAATTTGGAAAGACAAAATAAATTAAATATGGATAATGATAAATCACAATTAAATAGTATTAATAAAAACGATTTACTTGAAATGCGAAATAAATATAAATTAAATGATAGTTCTAATTACGATTGGTATAAAAACGCTGGTTTAATCTATGACGTCTTAAATAAAAAATATCATATATCCGAAGAAGTATTACTTAAAATATTTGTCCATCATTATTTGGATACATTACATTTAAAACAACATTTGGAAATTGTTAATAATTTATATAAATTGAATTCTATTGATATATCTTATTATAACTTAATAAAATCGTATTATGATAAAAATATCATGACTGAAAATAATAAAAAGTCAATATTATTACCTTCTTATCAAAAAGCCATATTGTTTATTTATAATGATGAAACTCAAATGTGGATTGAAGCCGAGCCAACTAATTATACTTATTTTAAAACGCAAATTATTAAAAAGTTTGCCATGAACATTAAAAATATTAACGAAATTTTTGGATTTATGTATCATTTTAAAAATAATATTTCTTTTAAAGTAAAAAACCTTACTCATGATAAAAATAATACTGGAGCTACATGTGATAAATTAGGAAAAACAGATATACATAAACGTTTAATACCGATATTACAAGAAAATCCACATAATATTATTGGTTGGAAACAACCTACGAATAAAGACTTTGATAAATTACTTAAACCTGGTTTATGTGTGCTATTAGAATGCATTTTACGTTTCTTTAATGAAGCAGAATCTAATAAAATATGGTTTCTCGATGCTACACAAACATTATCTAATCAGATTATTAATAAATAAAATTGATTTAAATTAATAGATAATAACATAAAGTTATTATATATTATTATAGTAAGATGACTATTCAAGAAGATAAATTATACGATGTATATATACCCTCGGTATTAAATTCAAAAGTTATTTTATCTATTACTGAAGTTGGTAAAAATATAAAACAAAATTTAGAAAAAACAATTCAATCTAACACTGAAGGTAAATGTATACCAGAGGGGTTTATTAAACCTGATTCTGTGAGAATTTTAACTTATTCCAGTGGTAATGTTATTAATGAAAATGTTGAATTTCAAACTGTTTATGAATGTATGATATGTCATCCAGTTGAAGGTATGAAAATGTCTTGCAATGCTAAAACAATAACTAAAGCTGGTGTTCATGCTGAAATTATAGATGATACCGGTTCTGTTCCAGTTTCTATATTTATTGCACGAGACCATCATTTTACAGACAAACATTTTGCTAATATTAAAGAGGGTGATAAATTAATCATTTCTGTTATTGGTTGTCGCTATGAACTACATGATAAATATATTTCAGTTATTGCCAAATTACATCATGATAATAAAAATGCTATGTAATTATACATTTTTATATAATTGACTTTTTTCATTGATATATTTTAATTTATATTCACATTCTTCTTCATACATATCACCGCAGTTTTTTATATCAAATTCATATTCTTGTAGTCTACATATTATTGTATAAACCATTTGTTCTATTGGGTTTAATAGTTCCATTGCTTCATCGTATGATTGTTGTATAGCTGGAATCCTCCCTTTATGGCAAAAAAAATTGTCTAATAATACATCTGGTCTATATAAATTAATTTTTGGAATATACTCTATATTTCCACAAATTTCATCGCTAAAATATTTATTATATAAATAATATACGTTTTCCAATTCTAACATTAAATAACGATATTCCTTTAATTCATATACCGTGCATAAAGGTTGTTTATTTTCTGGACCATAATTTAATAATTGTTTCGCATTCATAGTAATCATATTTTGCAACCAAGACAACCTTTTTTTAATATCATATGAAAATATTACTCCGTTTCTTGCTGTTTTTATATTATTTCTACATTTTATGCTGTTTCTGTAATAATTTATATTACTATTTATTAGATTAATTTCTTTTTCTATTTCGTTTTCATTCCATTCTTCTATTTTTTCATATTTTGTAGCAATAGTATTAATCATTGTTATTTTTTCATTTATCGGAGTTAATTTATCTTTAAGATTATTATTTATTAGCATATTGTCAGTTTCATTTAATATTATATCTGTATATATCCCACCTCTAACATTATTTATACCATAATTCCTCATGTATTTTTTAATATAATTATCTAAATCATAATCGTTATATATCTGTATAAATTCATATGATACAACTGGTAAATTATTTCTTACAAAATTTGATATTAATTTACATTCCATATACACTGTATTTATATCATCACTTTGAGATACATGTAAATACCATTTATTATTTGATAACTCTAACGCGAATAATATATTCATTATTTATACAATAATATAAATCTCATTATTTATATTATTTTATTGCAAAAATTACATTGCATGACTATGCATAAATACTGTTTTTGTGGGATTTAAACACATTTGCTGTGTAGGAAATACCTGACCCGACATACATTTTGCTTCATTATCTACTTCAATGCAACCACGTTTTCCTTGATATTCTCCGACTAAACACCAAGCATTTTTATCTGATGCAATTGGGTTTTGAATGGGATTATGACTGTTATCTGCTTCTGGTTCAGTATAAGTTCGTTCTCTACTTTTATTTGAATTTAATGATTTATCTAATTCTGAACGTGCTTGTGGGTCTACATTATTTGCACTTGAATTTTTTAATAAATCAGCAACCGATTGAACGGTTCCTCCAGCTATATCTATTCCTGCTTTTGCAACTGATGTTGCCACGTCTTCGGTTTTATCTAATACGGTTCCCGCTGTATATCCAAATACAGATAATATTTGTGTAAATAATGGACCAAATATACTTATAATTGTTTGAATCCAATCTCCTAAAATCAATAGTAAATTTATTCCTAAAAAGGATAAAATCAATAATCCAGTTAATACGCCAATTAGTATATTTTTTCCACTAAATATACCTCCTTCACTTACATTATTATTTTGCAATATAGGAGTTGGTGCAATTGTTTGACTTGTTTCAAATGAACGATTCATAATTGTATTTATTTATATACATTATTCTTATTTTTTTATGAACAAGTTATAATATTTAATTAATTATGAAACTAATTTAGACATTCGTTTACTAATAGATTATAAATTGTTATTCTATTATAATGAAATTGTTCAGTATGTTAGAATCTGTATTCTTTATTACTTTAGGTATATCGTGTGTGCTTCTTATTATGCTAATTTATCATTTTAAACAAAGATTAAATAAATTAGAACAAAATGGTAATACTATGTTTGAAATTATTAATAATTTAGCTCAAGAAATTACTACTGTGAATAATAACATTAGAGCTATATCTAATGTTTCACCGACTCCAATGCAACCGAATATAACGCATTCAAAAATTAATGTATCTTTATCCGACGATGAAGATAATAATTTAACATTAGAAGAAACTTATATTGATAATGAAGTAAATTCTAATGATTCTTGTTCTGATGAGGATTCTGACTCCGATAATGATGATGAGGAGTCTGGTTCTGATAAGGATACCGATGATGATGAGGAGTCTGGTTCTGATAAGGATACCGATGATGATGAGGAGTCTGGTTCTGATAAGGATACCGACGATGATTCGGATGCAGATGATGAATCTGATTCGGACTCGGATTCCGAGGAGAAACCTGGCTCGGATAATGATAATAGTGATATTGCTAATATTTTAGAAGAAGAAGCAGATGTAAAAGTTGTAAATGTTAATTTAAATGACAATTTAGATTCTATTGAAACACCTAATAATGAAGTTGAAACAGATGATGGTAATTTGGAACAAGTTGAATTAAATACTGATGAAATTGAAAACATTTTAGTAAGTAAACTGGATGAAACAAATGATTTAGAAGAAAATGATAATTCTACGCCAACATCAGTTAATACAGGGGCTGTTTATAAAAAAATGAATGTATATTCTTTAAAGGCATTGGTTATTGAAAAAGGTCTATCATCTGACCCAAGTGCATTAAAAAAGAAAGAACTGATTAGTTTATTAAAATCAAATGACTAATTAATTTCAAAAACTATTCTCTTATTATAATATAAAATATATATTATAATGTTTTCAAATATTTACTCAAACTTACAAACCTATGTTAATGCATATCCTCAAGTAAAGGAAACTGTTCCCCAATCTGAACGTGGATATAGCACTAATAATAAATATCATAATGTTCCTCCTATTATGCATGATGGACGTGCTATAACTGCTGCATGGCAACCTCATTCTACCGAGAACGCTAAACTGATTGAAGATAACAAAATTCAATCTAATTGGGAATATCGTCGTTATTTAACCAAAAATGCAAATGATATTATGAAAACCAATTTTTTAGCGTCTTCAAACGATACTGGATATAATACTCGTCCAATTGATGTTCCCAGTATACAAGATAATAATATAACAGAGAAAATGAATACACCCAAATTATTTTCTTCTGTCGCTGATAATAAAAAAGTTAGAGGAACACCCAATAGTGATTTAAAAAATTTATATATGTCTCGTGAACAATTACAAGCTTTAAAAGTTTCACCTGTAATTACACAAGATATTTTAATAAGACATAACGAACCAAAACCAGAACAACGAAAATTATAATATATTATTATAAATATGAAACATAAAAAACTTTATATTTCATATACATATAATGAAAGTAATCAGTTTTGATGTTGGAATTAAAAATATGGCTTTTTGTATTTTATCACAACATGATGACAAAATAGACATAAATCAATGGGGGGTTCTCAACTTAATGAATGAAGAAACTCCGCATAATTTCACATGCGATTGCATAATACCTGCTAAAACTAAAAAACAAACAGATAAAATATGTGGAAAAAAAGCGAAATATAGTAAAAATCAAAAATATTTTTGTGAAAAACATGCAAAATGTAATAAACATTTTATGATTCCTACTAAAAAAACATCGAGAACTTTTTTAAAAAAACAAAAGGTAGATACATTAACTAACATCTGTAATAGTCATCTATTATTTTTAACAAACGACAATAAAAAATTAAAAAAAGATGAAATTATTGATAAATTAGATGCCTTTTATAATGAAAAATGTTTACAGGTTCTCGAAACTTCTAAAAAAAAGTCTGCAAGTGAAATAGATTTAGTAGAAGTTGGTAGAAATATGAAACGTTGTTTAAATGAGTTATCGGATATGACAGAAATTACTCATGTAGTTATTGAAAACCAAATTTCACCAATTGCAAATAGAATGAAGACTATTCAAGGTATGTTAGCCCAATACTTTATAATGATAAACGAGAACATAGATATTTGTTTTGTTTCTTCTGCAAATAAGTTAAAACAATTTAATGATGTTGAATTCAAAAATGAAATTATTGAAAATAAAGAAACTACTAAAACAAATTCATATAAACCTAAAAATAATCCTAATTATAAAGAAAATAAAAAAGACGGTATTTATTTTTGTAATTCCATTTTAAATTCAAATGAACATTATCATAATTGGAAAGAACATATGTTAACAAAGAAAAAAGACGATTTAGCTGATTCTTTTTTACAAGGATTATGGTATTTTAAACAACGAAATATAATATATTATGCGGATGATTTAAAAATAAAAATTGTATAAATATCATAATGGACGTAATTGATATTGGAGCTGATAATTTAGAACCGATTTCTATCAATATGAATGATTCTGCACCTAAAGTAAATTTTGGGAGTGGTCTCGAATTGTTAATGAATGGTAAAAAACGTAATACTTCTGGTGATAATATTAAAGTTGATTTAGGAGAATTAGATGATTTGGAAAGTGAATTAAATACCTTATCTGGAACTGCTTCTTCTACTGGTGGTGGAAGTAGCGGTGATACTAAATCATTAGGTGGTATGGCTTCAAATTTATTTGGTATTGGTGGATTTTCTAAATCAGATGTGCAAATTGAACCTGAAATTCCGCATATAAATGAAGAAAATGATGCTAATCTTGGTGCTGCTACACGAGAAAGTATTGGAACCACTAAAACCTGGGATGGATACGCAAAAATGAATGAAGTTCCAAGAGCTGCACCCGCACCTCAACTGAATAGTAGAGAAGCTCGTAGAAAAAAAAGAATGATGTTGAAGAAGATGGAAGAATGGTATGAAAAAGGTCAAGTGAAACAGAATTCTACTTTAAACATGGATACATCGTTTGACGAAGTTGAAGATGAATATGAAACAATTATGGATGAAAAAAGACAAAAAGATTCCATTAAATTACAAGGTTGGTGGTTTATGACTGCAATTAATTCTATGGAATATGCAAATGCAGTGTTTGACCCCTTTGGTTTAAATTTAGATGGTTGGGGTGAACAAATTAATGAAGATATTGAAAGCTATGAAGATATTTTTGCAGAATTACATGATAAATATAAAGGTGGTAAGATGGCACCAGAATTATCATTACTCTTACGTGTTGGGTTTAGTGCAGCAGTATTAAATTTTTCAAATAAAGCGTTATCTTCTGCTACGCCTGGATTTGATGATGTTATTAAACAGAGTCCAGAATTAATGAAAATGTTTACAGATGCTACTGTTAATAGTATGAGTCAACAATCTCCGGCTTTTAACATGGCTAACAATATGATGGGTAATCCTAATCCACGTGGACCCCCACCACCCGCACCAGTTAAAACACAAGAACACCCACCACCACAGCGTCCTGGTATGACTTACACAGAAACACCTGGCAATAGGCCTGATATTAGTGCAAGTCGCGGTTCATTTTTTAAAGAATCTGGCGTTGAATTAAATAATCAAACTAATGCAAATGAAGCCCCAAAATCTATGCGTCCAGTTCCCAGACCCGAAATGAAAGGACCACAATCAAACGACATTGATGACATTTTATCTGGATTAAAAACAAAAAATATAAATATACAACCTAATACCGGAAATGATTCTATGGTTTCAGTTAGTTCATTAAAGGAATTACAAAATACCAATATTCCAAAAAAGTCTAATAGAAAACGAAATACCTCTGAAAAGAATGTTATTTCTTTAGATATTTAAATTTATTTATAAATATTTATATAATAAAAATTATATAAATAATCCTGTATATTATTATAAAAATGTATAATTACTTATTTGCTTCTGTTGGATTTCTATTATTTATATTAAAACAACATTGGAATTTGTCTTCTATACATTATCAAGATATTGGTATGAGTATGTTTAACAAATATATCAATTTAATTACCTATATTAAAACACATACTAATACATTATATAAAAATAACGTTTTTATGCATAATTCTATGAATTTATTACATTATTCGTATGCATATTTGCATTCATATATGAATAATTATTTGATAGAACCATGTGAACAAAATTGGTATAATAGAGTTATTATCTACGATAAGCACTACAATTTAGATGGTTCGTTTAGCGATTTTGCATTAATTGAGGATTATAATACTATTTCTTATAATACAAATCGAGAAATGATGAAAAAGGTTTTTGAAATTGAATTAAGAAAATATAATAATTCTGCATCTACTCCTTCCAGTATTAATTTAAAAGAATTATATATTATAAAATTTAATGATTACTATATTTATAAATTATGTTCAAAATCTTTATCCGAATCCATTTTAAATATTAAACCCGTTTCCAATCCTTTCTTTTCTATTACGTATACTGATAATAAATATCATTTTTCATTGGATTTAGACCTTCCCAAATCCCTTTTTATTTCTGGTAATGAAATTTTATCATGTGCATTTATTAAACGATGGTTTGATTATTCTATTATGGATTCGAGTTTTCACTTTCATACTCATTATATTATTGAAATGACTGATGATAATTTTGAAGAAGTTTCTATTGATTCTAATAAATATATATTATTAACCAATAACGGCTACACCATTAAAAATTGTTAAATGATATAAAGATTTATCGCACTATAATATAAGGGTTTCTCACGATGGATACGATGAGTGTTCCGACCCACCTACATAATTTGAATGATAAATGGGATATGTATTACCATTTACCACACGATAAAAACTGGAGTTTAGATAGTTATAGCACTATCCATAAGGGTATTAATAATGTTGAGACCATTATTAAGTTGAATGATACTATTCATGATAATGTTATTAAAAATTGTATGATGTTTATCATGCGTAATGGTATTACACCCATGTGGGAAGACCCGCAAAATAGAGAGGGGGGTTGCTTTTCCTATAAAGTTGGAAATAAATTTGTTGTAGATGTCTGGAAAAAGTTGTTTTGTTTAATGTGTGGAGACACTTTATGTGTTAATTCTAAAAATAATAAACATGTTAATGGCATTACTATTTCTCCTAAAAAAAATTTTTGTATTATTAAAATTTGGTTAAATATATCTACTTTACAAGACCCTAATGAAATTGTTAATATACAAAATTTATCTGTTAATGGTTGTTTGTTTAAAAAACATGAACCTGAATTTTAATTTCGTAAATATAAAGATAAATTCTTTATATTTACAATGACAATAAAATTGATTTTTACTATTATACCTATTCATATTATATATACTTTTTGAAATGACTTCTATTTTCATACCTTCAATAAATAAAGAGATTTCGTTTTCTCTTGGCAAAAACGCTAATAATAATTTTGATATTATTACCAATGCACATGATGACGACCTATGGTTTCATGTTGATGGAGAATCATCTTCTCATGTTATTGCTCATATTGCTGATGAAAATCTAAATAAAAAACAACTCCATAAAATTGTTATGCAAGCTGCTGTTTTATGTAAATCCAAATCTAAAGCTAAATCTTCCAAAAACGTTCCTATTATTTATACTTTTATCCGTAATCTTGTTAAAACCGATGTTATTGGTTCCGTTATCACGTCTAATACCAAATCGGTTGTTATTTAATTTGATTCTTCTACCTCCTTTTTATAACATTTCTTCCACATTATTATGAACCATTCACAAAATGATTTCTTTTTTGATTTTTCTTTGTATTTTCGGTTATCTATAGCTCCTAACATATACTTTATATAGGTATCTATTTTTATTATCTACTATTTAGATTAAATCGTAGATATTTTTATCCGTCAAATATTGTATAATTCGTATTAATGACAGATAAAATTGATTGCAAATGAATATAACAATTGTCCGTCATATATAATATAATTCGTAATAATGACGGATAAAAGAATTAAGAATGAACAATGGACTGTGCGTGAACTTCTCAATAAAGTTGAGAATGAATTTATTCACAAACCGAAATATCAAAGAAAAAAAAAATGGGATATTATTCGTAAAAAAGAAAAAAATCCGAATATACAAGATTATATAATATTTTTATATAGCACACATAATAGTGTTCATGCTATTACATTTGGTGAATTTACAAATGATAGGCAACTTTATTTTTCAAATATTGATGGTAATAATAGAATAAATGCAATTATGCATTATATGAATAAACCATTTACTATATTTCCAGATTATTTGAATGATTTATTTAATGTATTAAACGAAGTTGATGATGTGGATAAGACCATTATACAAGAAATAAAAGATATATTTTATAACAGTTCATACAACGATATCATATCTATTAGATCACCCGATAGATATTTTGAAACAATGGGAAAATCTAAGTTATATTCTCATATACAATATAAAAATGTTATAATTGATGATATAATTCAAGAAATACAAAATAATTTAAAAATTAATAATAATAATTTTGACAGCTACATTAAGATTAATGTCAACTTATTTGAAAAATATACCAATGATGAATTATGTAAAACGTTTGAAGATATCAATAAATTTGATAGTAAATTAACAGAAATTGAATTATTAGCAGTTCGTTTATATCGTGAAATAAATTTTAAAATTAATGACCCTATTACTGCATCACATATACTACTTGCAGTTAGTGAATATTATAATGAAAAATCACAAGAAGAGGCATTAACTTGTTATAATTATAACAAAGATACCGAAAACATTAATGCATATGATTTTATTGTTGGTTTTCAAAATCATATTAATAAAACTTATAATTTTATTGAAAAGACCGACCATAACGGATTATCTCTATTCTTTAAATTATATAAGGCTTTATATGGTCTTGAAAACACATATACAACAAATAATATTAATAATTTTATAGATTATATTAATTATTCTTGTGAAGTTTTAAACGAAGCTATCCAAACTATATTCACAAACAAGTTAAATCTTACATTAACATTATTTAATAATTCATGTGTAAAAAAACTGGATTCCTTTAAAAAAAATACTTTATATGTGATTTTATGTAGTATAATTGGATTTTATAAACAAAAAATAGATAAAAATATTATTAAAAATATTATTGAAAAATGTATTTTATTTCATTTTATGATAAGTGATATATCTGATAAAAATAAAAGAAATTATTTTAAGTTTCATGACTCAATTATGTATGAAGCTGGTGGGGCTTATATTGATAGTATTTCAAAAAAATATTTAGCTAACCCCGAAAGTTTGAGTATCACATGCACATCAAACGTATTTGAAGAATTAATCGACCATCTATGTTGGGAAAATAATAATCCATATGAAAGATTTTCAGATAATGAAAATACAAAAATCAACAAAGATAAACGGAGGCGAATACAATTTTGGGAAAAAACATTAATGTTTTATTATTATAAAGAACATATGCCAATTAATATGTTAGAAAACCAATTTAATCTTGAACACATTATTCCTAACAGTAGTAATTGGGATGGAAAACTTGATAAAGATAGACTTGGTAATCAAATGCCAATTATTTCGGGGATGAATTCTGCAAGAGGAAATAGACATATTAGTTTCTATAAAGATAATGACTCCGATAAATTTTGTGAATTTATGAAAGAAATTATACCAAATAACGACGTATACGATAATATTATAAACCATCAAACCAGAAAACCCAAAGTAATTAATATTGACGCATATAATGAGCTTTGTGAAAAAAATCAAAAAACTTATAAAGATAATTTTATAAAATGTTTATTTAAGTAAAAGTAGTATCAAGCAAAGAAAAAGTTTTCATCTTCTATAGAAAGGTCTTGCCAATCCATATATTTAATATTATTTTTTTTACCCATAAAAACCCCCGAAGTCCCATCTTCAATATTCCATTCATTTTTTATCCATATTGATGGATATTGATTAGTAAGTGTTTCAGTAAATTGAAAAAGTGGTTTCCAAGCAGTTTTAAAACTAACTCTTATACCTAATTTTCTATTTTGTTTTATTTCTATATTCGGTATTTCATTTCGTAGTTCTTTCAAAATTTCTATAATATCCTTTTCACATGTGGAAATAATTGTTAAATCATTTTTACAATCATTCGGCATTAATATAATTTAATATATTCTTTTCTTTTTAAATTATAATATATTTATATATATTTATATATATTTACACTGATTACGCTTTGGTATTGTAGATTCACCATTACCATAACATTTGTAAAATTGAATAAATTTATTATTATATATTATATATTATATAATGTCAAATCCTGTTGAAAAAATTTCAGCAACAGAAGTTAATAATGAAATTACCTCAAAAGAAGTATGTAATGAATTTACACAATCACAAGGACATGGATTTGTTTGGGAAAATGATATTCGTGAAAAAGTATTTAATCTAAAGAAAAACAAAAATGATACCAATGTTCATGATATTTCTTCTGAAGAACTTGGAACAACCGAAAATATCTCAATTAAAGCCACATCATGCGATACAGTTTATTGTGGAGATATTATCCGTTATGTATTTGGATATGACTTTAGACAAACTCACACAATGATGATTGTAAAATATAGGCAAAATGGGGATACAAAGACTATTACTTGTGTTTACGAAATAGATTACACAAAGGAAATGAATACATATTTATTTAATAACATTAAAAAAGAACAATTGGAAGAATACATTAAAATTATTAAAAAAGAGGGACGTAATTTCGACTATAAAAAAGAAGCAAGACGGTTAGAAAAAGACAATGAGATAAAGGCTACCATACATCCAAAAGTAGACAGCGGTAAACAACGCAGAGTGCAAACTTCGTTTAAAATTTCACATATTGAAAGAGATTTGCCTCATTGTATTAAATATAAATCTCCTTCTGATAAACCAAATTTGGTTCGAAATAAAGAAATCACATTATCTATTAAAAGTATTGTTAGAGCAAGAAACAAAACAAAAAAACAACAAACTATTGTTCCCAAAAAAACTACACGAAAATTTACAAATAGAGAAAAAGTTAAAATACTTCAGGCACAAGATAAAAAAGACCCCGATTATATACCTTATTCCAGGTTGAAAGGTAATAATCTACAAAATGCAGTGGTATCTTTAGTAGAAAAGAAAAAGGCAAATATTATCGATACTATTAATAAGTTGAACAACGAATCCGAAAAACCGATTGATGACAAGATTATTCAATCTATACTTAATATGAAAAATGACGTAAAAGAAATATCCGATGTATTAAATGACACCATATCTAAATTAGAATCAGTTGCTACTCCAGATAAAAAGGTATCACCCTTAGTAAAAAGTAAACAAAGCGATGATGTTATATCCGATGCATTAAATGAAACCATATCTAAATTAGAATCAGTTGCCACTCCAGATAAAAAGGTATCACCCTTAGTAAAAAGTAAACAAAGCATTGATGTTATATCCGATGTATTAAATGACACCATATCTAAATTAGAATCAGTTGCCACTCCAGATAAAAAGGTATCACCCTTAGTAAAAAGTAAACAAAGCGATGATGTTATATCCGATGCATTAAATGAAACCATATCTAAATTGGAAAAAATGACTCTCAACATAGAAACCGGTGGTAAAAAAAAAGACATGTAAATATCACACGAAACCTGTATAGAAAATTATAGTTTATTCTAAAACAATTGTATTATATTGTTCCATTAATTCTGGTTTTGAAATTGACCTTGGTCCTACTGTGTTGTCTCTTGATGCAAACACTATGGCATTTAATTCTTCAAATGTAGATTCTGGTATTTTTTTATCAAACTTGATAAAATAATGAGATTGTTCTGATTTGGTAGAAATATCTTTATAAACATTTCCTGCATATACACCTACTCTACGAAATGCTATATCTGGATTTTCATATTTCTTTACAAATTGAAAGCCATTTGGTATCAGTTTTTCTTCTTTTTCTCTTTTGACTTCCTTTTTTTCCCATATTTGAAATACACAATGGACATCGTATACATTACCGTCTACCAAGAATCCATTCTCTTCTACGTCTTCTTCAAAAATCAAATGAAAGTCCAATGGAAAGTGTTTTTGCATACTATCTTTTTTAAAACTTTTTGGTAAAATAAATGAAATAGAATTACAAAATAGTGTTGATTTTTTTATAAATTTTATAGCCATTGACGATTGACGACCAAACGGCGGATTTCCTACAATATGAATTTTTGGATATATATTAGATATTGGTGCTGTATCTAATAATAAATAGTCTTGCTTATCAATACTTAAATGTTCTGGTTCCAAATCGTAAAACAAACAATTCGTTGAAAGAGTTTGCAATTCATTTATAAACGAACCGTTTCCCGCACTTGGTTCAATAATTAAATCGTTATGTTCTATATTGATATATTGTTTTATTTGCCTAATACATTTTGATACCACAGACGGATTCGTATAATACTTATCTATGGTATTTCTTTTTAATCCTACGGTTTGTGTATTTATTGACATTAGACTTACTTATAATTATACTATTATTTTAATTTTATATCAATTTTTTTCTTTATTTTGGAAGCGTATACGCAACAATATGTTTTTTTGGTGGTATATATGGCATAATCGACTTAGTTTGTTTGTCTTTCGCTTTAAACATATTTCTCTGCATTTTACTAAAATAAATTAACATTGCTAAATTCTTATATTTCGGCTTCATACTTTATTTGAATATATAAATTTTTAAATTATACATTGGGTGAAATAATGTTCTCGACTCGGATTGGTTGAGTAAATTACCCTCGAATTTACATAAAACTGACCTAACTATAAGTGGTTTATAATATGCATAACTTTCAAAGAAGATAACTATATAATAAAATGAATAATTTAACCCCGGAACCAACAGAATATGATTTTAAAGAAATCAGGAAAAATCGTCAGTTTTATAACAACAAGGGCGTTTATAATTGTATTCAAGAAAACAATCAAAAAAAATTTCATGAACAAATTAACGATGAGGAACTAACCCGTGTTCTTGCTGAACGAGAATATTATAATCCTGGTTATGGAAGTTTCGATTTATTTTGGAACAAATGTTGCAATGATAAAGAATATGCTCAACTGGCGGCAGGTAGATTATCTATAAAAGCTTCCAGACAAGGTGCGTTAGATGAGAAATTACAACTCAGTGCATGTAATGAAATCGCACAGTTATGTGGAATTAATATAAAAGACTTACCATCTACTGCATTGCGTGCCCATAAGGAAAATGAACGTATTCTTACACCTAAGGATATGAAGCAATATGATATTAAAAAGGATATGTGTCTTAAATCGTTTGATGCACAGATATCTGGAAAAATTACAGGATTTATATCTGCAAAGGTAACCATGAAAACAGGTGGTCATCAAGATAATGTCTTTGAGGAAATAGATACTCTTGCAGACTGGTGGGTAAACCATAAAAATAGGTCTGAAGAAATTCTTATATTGCTTATAGATACTGATTTAGTTGATAAGTTGTCAATTATTGAAGGAAAATATAAGCAATATTCAAACATACTTATGTTTAACCACTATGCTTTTCAGAAATTCATGATTGATAACTATTTTCAATAAGTAAATACAAACAGAAAAAAAACAAAATTTAAAAACATGTGCATATATGTTTTTTTACAACATCATATAAAGCACCATAGTATAGTGGACATTCGAACGCTTCATATTGTTGCGTTATTATCTTGAAATAGATATCATCTCATCGTACAAGTCTATTAATGATACAAAAATTTCTTTTCCTTTTTCTATTCTTGGTGATATTTCTTCAAAATACATTTGTATTCGTTTTGTTCTAATATGCATATATCTATTTACCCGTTCTTCTGTTGTTAATTTATCGTTTGATGCAAACATATACTGAAACGTATTATATTCATTCATTATTATTATTAGCATTTCAATATTATGCATGTGCTCCATATATAATTCATTTATGCCTAATTCTACTTCGTTAAATAGATAAGTTTGCCGTATACACCTTTGAAGATTTAAAATGGCACGGTTAGCACCAAAAAAATACATTCAAAGTTTAGGTCTTTATAATATTTTTTATATTTATCATCAATCATTATTATATCTTTCATAGTAAATTCTGGTATTGAAATTTCTCCTATATTATTTTCAATATCACGATTTACATTACAGTCATATAAGTAAATTTTATTTTCATATGAATTCATTCGGTGGGTGTATACCTATATCAATACATTTTTATATAGGTATATAAAAATGGTGTTTACACCTTCCGATATTAAAAATGGGACAAAAAATCCCAAAATAAAAAATCAAAAGATTTAGATAATTTTTTAAATATAATTTAATATATATATATATATCCAATGAAAACTATAAAAAATAAAAGTTCCTGTAAAAAAATAAATTGTTCTAAAAAAGTAGGAGGTATCGGTGAAGGCGTTTCACAACGTAAAGCTGCAGTAAAAGCACACGCTGTTATGAGTAAAAATATTGACCATAGTAAAACTCAAAAACGCAAACGTTCTCCTGAAAAATCTGATTCTCCAAAAAAATCTGATTCTCCTGAAAAACCAGAAAATATTGTTCAATCTATACGTTCAACAAAAAAACGTAAGCACATGAACCCTGAAAATGACCCTAAATTTTTATATATTACAAATGACAGACAATTAAGCTTCCCTGCTAAAAGTTTTGCTATTGCATTTAGAAAATATACACTCGAATATTTAGAAAGCGTATCTAATGACCAAATAAACAATATTTATACAACATGGCGTGAGGGAGAAGCAACCGCACGTTCTAAATTACGACAAGATAAAAGAAATGGCATAAAACGAGACAGACGTAAAAATATTCCTATTCGATATGATTCGCCCGTAGATTTTGTCGTTAGTCCAAAAAAAAAAGGCGATATTATTATTAATAAACCACCCGTTGGTTTTACTCCAATTAAACTACCACCACCTAATAATAAACTATCTATGTCTAATTCTAATAATTTAGAATTATTTCCACCTTTAGAGGAACAATTCGATTTAACACAAACACATGATATTGATATAAATGATTTAATTGAAGAATTAGAAAAAAATGAAAGTAAATAAATTATTATTTTTCAATCTGGCACTCTTTTACAATATTTATTCATTACACAATCTTTTATTAAAGATAAATCTTGTTTTGAATTTTCAATTATAGTTGCGTTATTTAAACTATTTAACATATCAAGTATATCCATCATTCTATCCATATTATTTGACATATTACGAATATTCAAATATATTAATATCATAAAAGTCATATATGATATTGAAATTACACCTACATACATTGTTTTTACTAACTCCTTCATTTGTAATTTATCATTGGGTTTATTATTTATTAATGGGCTATCCATATGAAATTATATACAATATATCTATATAATTTCTTTATACCATACTATCTATAATTTGTGTATTTCGTTTACGTAATTCATTATCGTTATACACATTCATCGATTGAAAAACATTTTTTGATACAGGACTATTATTATCTATTGTATTATCTGTATTATCACTATTCTTTGGACTATTTTCTATAATTAGTTGTTCTTCCTGCCAGATAGTTTCACCATCAGGGTCATAAACTATTTTCCGTTGGACTAATGGACGACTATGCATTTTTGGTAAGTTTTCTAATATAGGCTTTACATTATCCTGGGCTATTGTATCTTTTTCCACTTTTACAAATTCTTCATCCAAAGACTCATCGTCATGAATAATTAATTTTCTAACATAACAATAATTTTCTTCTGGTTCTTGTTCTAATTCGTTATCACTCTCTAATTCACTTTCTGTGCTACTTACTTCCATTTCCATTTCACTATCACTATCCGTATCTGCAATTGTTGTTTGTTCACTATCACATACACCTACATTCGTAATATCTTCTTCATCGGTTTCTACATCACTTTCTTCATCCCCACTAACATAATAATCTTCATCATCATTATCTGTTAGTTGAAATAACATTTTTTCAAACGAATTATATAAAAATGACAGATAGGCTAACATATACACTAACGAATATTATTTTTTTATATAATTTATAATTTATTTATTTATGAAGGAGGTAATTGAGCAAGACATAATTTAATCATTCCCAATGATGCTACATCATATTTTACTATTAATGGTAAATCGTTTCCAAGATACATTTCTAAATGACTACACAAAGGTGTGCACTTTATAAAATGACTCAAACTTTTTAATGAAAATTCTCCTTGAATTACGACAGATGCATCCGACTTTTGTAAAAATTCCATATTACCATCTGATTCCGACCTAAATATACGAGAACTTGCAAAATTGCCATCACATGAAAATACCAAGTCATTTCCTACTGATTTTATTTCAATTCGGTCTGAAATTCCATTCAAATCACGAATTATTTTTTGGAAATCTGTTGTTGGTAAATTAATTACAGTGGAATATTCTACATCTGGAACTACCAATTCTTCCATATCTGGCTCAATCAATCTCAATTTCTGACTATAACATTGTTTAATATCACCATTATCATACTGAAGACCCAAATGCGATACTATACCATCATTATAATCATCTTTGTCTATATACATTGATAATGTATCATCATTTGACATCGTTGATATTACCTTAAATAAATGTAAAGTATTTGCACATACTATTATTTTTTCTGGTTCACATTTATAATGTTCAAATTTATGCGATTGTAATGCCACATTTACCAAAATTGTATGAGTTTTATCAAAGTTGATTATTTTCATTCCATCTTTTGTAAACGTTATTGTTGCATCGGTTAGTATATCTTTTACTGCTGTTATCATATTACGAATTGGTTGAATTTGAACAGTTTTTATGGTCAGGACATTATTTGCTTCGTTCATTATAAATTATACTATGTTGACTGCGTTTGTTTTTATATTTTATTTGAATAAATGTATAATTCTAATTATTTAGTATTATTTAGTATTATTTAGTAATCATTACTTTATAATATTATTCATCTTTTCAATTATTTAGGAAAATTCCATTAGTCTAATTCAAGTAATATTATAATTATTATATTATAATATGTATATTTAATATATAAAATGACTACACGATTAAATACCAGTAATTATACTCAATTAAATACTGATACTAAAGCGTTATTCCAAACAGGGTTATACTCTGGAGTTGCTGTTAGTGTATATACAGATGAGGCTGGAACTACCCCATATACTTGTGACGATAATACCCAAATCGTTAACAAAAAATTAATTAAAGCCCAAAAAATTAACTCATACATTGACCCTAATACCCAACAAACAGTAAAGCCAAAAGTGTGTTTAGAATTCGATGATAGACATTGCTGTAATTGTATTGATGATGATGATAACTTATGGTATAAATTAGAAGGTATTCCTATCCAACGCCGTCGATTTTAATTTATTTTATTAAATAATATTAATTTATTTAATAAACATATATGCAAATAAAACCTTTTTGTAATACATTACGTATAGGATTTTATGGATTTATCATTGGTAGTCTTACCTACAAAATTGGGAAACATGTATATAATGGATTAAATCATAGACCTAATATTAAAGACTTTTTGAATAATGGGGGATATTTAGGTGCTATGGTTGGATTATATGTTGGTTATACTACCCCTAAAAAATTATTATAATATTGAATATTATATTCGATATTATATTTTTAGTTTTTCACTTTTTCTATATGTGCCTTTCCTTTTACTTTTACTAATTTTCCATATAACAATAGTTCTGTTCCTAATTCCAAAGCATTCTTATAACTATCATAATAATATACGTCATTTGTATTTGGATTTAATACATAAGTTTCATTATTTTCTTTGATTTCTACACCTTCCCATCTTACTTTCTTTACATCTAACCCTCCTTTATCTTGTAAATCTCTCTCAAATGATGGATATGATGAATATTGATTTGACTCTACCTTACCAAATCCATAACATACCATTGCTTCCTCGTCTTTTTTACTTGTTCCCGAATATAAATTACAATCTACTGCTGATTCTTTTACTGCCATTAATAATTGATTATTTATTTTTTGTTTCCTTACTGCTGCATAATATATCATTTCATCCGTTGTAAATCCTCCATCCCGTAAATTTAAAGTTATATGCTTATCGTCTGTCTTTTGTTTTTTAGTTAATACTGATAAATATAAATATACCTTTATTGTTCTCAACTCTTCTGGTAAATCTTGATGACTACATATTCTTCTTGCACGACCTATTACTTGTTCTGGACGCACCATATGCCAATATGGCTCTACTATATGAACAAAACGGGTATTTCGTAAATTTATACCTTCTGCACCCGAAGATGTTATCATTAATACTTTTATTATATCACCAAAATTATTATTTTCACCTATTTCCTTTAATCTATTTGTTATTGATGTTGGCACATACTCCCACATACCATTATATACATTTCTTATTATCTCCTTCTCTTCTGCTGTTTCCGTTCCCGTATACAACACAAATTTCGGTTTTCCTTTTTCCTCTTCCTTTTCTACCAATTCCCAGGAATTATCATTTCGTTTTATTTTAAATTCTCCATATCCATTCGCTAATAATATCATACGTAATATTCCTATTCCTTCCATCGTTCTGAAATGACTATATATTAAGTGCAATCCATCATTATCTGGGTTATTTATATTCTCTAATACTTTTGCGAACTTTGGACTACATGTATATAAATCTTCCTTATTTAAATATTCTTTCATATTCGTTCCTTCCTTATTTGCATCTAACGCCTTTAATGCTGCTTCTATTCTTCTTGCATAATTCGCTTCTTCGTTATCTGATATATTTTTTTCTTCCGTTTCTTCCTTTTCTTCCATATCTATACCTATTGTATTTTCTGGCACTACATCTACTACTTCTTCTGTCGCATCTTCTCCTTCTCTCATCGTTGGTATTGGTCTTTCTATTCCTGCTGGAAATGTAAAATTACAAGCTGTTCGAGAAAATATCTTATATGTCGATTTTATTGTAAATAATTCTTCACCTACTTTATTCTGTTGTTGCATTCTCATTTTCTTTAATCTCTCTTCTTTATCTAATTCCAGCTTACGTATCTTTTCATATATTCCAAATTGATGTTCTGTCATTTCTGTTTTCTCTATATGGTAAGTATTTCCTTCATCATTTAATATATATCTTGGTAATAACTCTTCTTGAGCACTTCGGAAATATGATGTTAATCCCAATATTCGCCGTTTAAATACATTTATATTTTTCATATTACCATCTTCATCTATAAATGTTCCCAAAAACTCTTTCGCATTATCTGGTAATGCTTTATGACTCGTTTGTTTTACTTGTCCTTCCATTACCGATACTCCCTTCTTCTTCAATATACTTATTACCTTTTCTATAAAATCTATATCTGTTATATTTCCCGAATCGTCTAATTTTACACCATTATATTTTTCAAATACTTCTCCTGCACCTCCTTCTTGCACCTTATTTTTCTTCGTTTTATTTTGTTTATCTTGTTGTATTCGCTTCGTTCCTTTTGCTACTCCACGCTTCTTTGTGTTTATAAATCCAAATGGATTTCGTGTTATTGTTAATTTATTATCACTATATTCCATACTATCATATGTTTTTAAATTCTCTTCATCAAACCAGTTTAAGATTGTATCCATATTTAATTTTCCTTTATTCTCCCATTTTAATGGTATAGTCCAAGAATTTATAAAACCACGTAAAAGATTATATAATATTCCTATTTCATTTGGATAATTTATTATTGGTGTTCCTGTTAATAATACTACTTTCGCATTTGTTGCACTCATTATATAATTATATAATCGATATGATATTGATTTCTTATCATTTCCTTTCACCTTATTTACTATTCGACTTACGAAATTATGTGCTTCATCTATTATCAATACTGCATTGTCAAACGGATTTTTACTTCCATTTCCCGTTAATACCTTCATCTTCGATTCGTTCATTCCATTATAATTAATATCTGTATACTTATTTCGAATCATTTCATTTAATTGTTCGTCCAAGGATTCCTTATCCTCACTATTTAATGATTCGTAATTTGATTCCTTGTTTACATTTACTAACCATGCACCTCTCTTTTCTTTGATGTATTTCGTCGATAATGATAACGCTTTTGATAATACATTTACATAATCTGTTCCTTCTATACTTATAAATTCCCAATACTGGTTCTTTTTATAGATTTCATCACCACATTTTTTTATTTCACTAAAAAAATTCATTTTTAACGATGCTGGTGTCAATACAAATACTTTTTTATTACTCTTCATTCCTTCTGCTATTGCTATTGATGAACATGTTTTTCCCGATCCAAGACCATGATACAATAATAATCCTCTATATGGCGTATATAAATTTAAATAATCTCTTACTATCTTTTGATGTGTTAATAAATTAAATACATCACTCTGTGAACGATTATCACATGACACTTTATCTTCTATATTTAATATTTCCTTTTTATGTGGTCTGAATAATTCGGTTAACTTCTGAATAAATATTTTTCGGTTATTCATATAATAACTCGGTGCCTTTACTATTATTTTTTCACGTTCTCCTGGTAATCTATCTATCACTTTTTGAGTTCTTATTACTGCTTCGTTTAAATTTACATCTACTGCTTCTTCTTTTTCGACTGGCTTTATTCTTATTCGTTTACCTTTTTTATTTATTATTGGCATTGTCTTTTCTTCTTCTACTACCTTCTCTTCTTCTACTGCCTTCTCTTCTTCTACTGCCTTCTCTTCTTCCACTGCCTTCTCTTCTTCTACTGCATTCTCTTCTTCTATTTCTTTTTCAGATTCTTGTTCCACTGGTTTCGCTATCTCGATTTCACGAACTGGCTTCATTACTGGCACTTCCTTTTCTCGATTTACATTGTCTACTATATTTACTTCAAAATTTGATTTTATTCTATTCAATATTGCATTTCTATCTATTAATCTTTTTCTTCGATGATCTACTATTTTTACATGTAATGGTTCATTTTCTTTTATTTCATCTATTTCTTCTATTTCCTCTTTTATCTTCTCATTCTTTGTTTCTTCCATTTCTTCCATTTCTTCTTTTTCTTCATTATTTATATTTATTTTTATTTTTTCAAATGGAATCGGATTAGGTCGTTTCTCCAATATTTCTAAAGGTTGGAATATACCAGTTTCATCACTCATTAGTATTAGAATATATTATATCTTTATAAAATATATTCAATATCTTTTACTACTCTTTAATTTTTATCTACTAATATATGTTTTGATAAATTTCTCATTACTTTATTATCCAACTTGATATGCTCCTCTCCCACATCACCTAATATGTTTTGAATCATTTTTAATGAAAATTCGAATGTTGCTGAATTCATATCATCACTCGCTGGGTGTTTCTCTCGCCATATTGGAAACTGATATTGGTTATGCTTCGCTACTATCTTTACCATATTACGTAATTGTGTATTGTCTGGTGTGTCTTTATTCCATTCATCATTATCTTTTATATACATCGTTTCTCGTTTTAAATCTGTACAATGCAACGGACGCTTCGTTACATCTAACTCTTTTATGCGGGACAATATCATATTTGTCATACCATTTACATAACCATTTCTGCCAATATATTCTATATCATTAAAATTTACATTCATGTTCTCTATAAATTCTGACATATTCATTGCATCTTTGCAAGTATTGTTCAAAAAGAAATTTAAGTTGAACTTCTGGTTATTATTTATTGTATTATTACTATTGCTTGTTATACTATTTGTCCTTGTTGATAAATCCATTATCGTCTTATTCTGGTCTACAATTAACTCCTTGAATTCTTGGTTCTGCTTTATTAATTCCATTATTGTATCTGTATTATTGTTATTGTTTACATTTTTTATTAATTCCATTACTGTATCCAAGTTTAAATCTTTCTTTTCTTCCTCTTTTATAGGTTCATTTACATCTAAAGATGTATTTGCTATATCTTCATAAATACAAGTACGTTTATGATTCCATAATGATGATGCATGTTTAAATACTTTTGAACAACTACATATATATTCTTTTGCGATTTTAGCAGAGTTTTCGTTCGTATTCGTTCGTATTTTATGTTTTGCAGTCATTTCGTGTTTTTTGAAATCAGTTTTATTGCTCGTTATATAGTTGCATGTTTTACATTCATAATTATTTGCGATTTTTTGCGATTTTCGATTCGTCATATCTTCGTATAATAGACGAAGAAAAAAATCGCCTAAATCCTTTTTCCAATAAATTATTTTTTATAGGTTGGAGCGATACTTGAAAATTAAAAACATAAATTACTGCATTATCGTCTAAAGTGAAAAATCAAGAAATTCATGTTTAACCTTCTCATTCCAAATATCAAAATTGGACATTTTTAAAATGTCCATTTTTACAAAATAGATTTGACTTTCTATTGCAAAAAAACAATTGTAGAATAAATTGAAAATACAATATAAAGACACGCATGATTTTTAATAATCATATATAATTTAATAATAATATTAGCAAGTTTGGGTTTCTAATAGTTCAATGATTTGTTTATTTTGATTAATAATTAATTCTTTGAGTTCACTATTTTGTTTTACTAATTCTCTTAAAGCATTATTTTTTTTATAATTACATTTTTTCTTATGATACCATAAACTATTTCGTGCTTTATATTCTTTACCACATTCGCAAATAAAAAAACCTACATTATTTGATGTATTTTCAGTTCTATTTTTATGTTTTGTAGTCTTCAAATGTCGTTTATAATCACCTTTTTTAATGCATTTAAAGTTGCATAAATCACAGTTATAATTGTTGATATTTTTGGATGTATTTTCTGTTCTATTTTTATGTTTTGCTGTGGACAAATGACAATTATAATTATGTAATTTGTTGCATTTAAAATTGCATAATTCACAATTAAATTTATTGATATTTATTGATGTAGTTTCCATTCTATAATATTAGAATATAAAAATATATCAAAATCATTTATTTAATAATGTATTTCAGATAGAATAGATTCAAATGAATGTTCTAATTTGGTCGCTTCCAAAAATATGTCCAGAACCTTTCATATCAGTATAACATATTTCAAAAACATTATTATAAGACCAATTATAATCATAGCATAAACTTAATTTAGGTTGCTTATCAAAGTCGAACTCAAAATAAAAACTGGTATCGTTTGGTCTTGTTTCAGTATCTTTGATAATTTTCTGTTTTTTATTAATAATTGGTATAATTATATTGTATCGTTCGTCGTATTTATGGATTACATTTATATATTTATGGTAATCAATGGCATTCTTTATTTTATATTTATATTTGATACGTCCATCATACTCAAGTATTAAATTTTTTAATTCGTATGGAAGTTTTTTTAATAATTTATCTGTATTATGCATAAAATCGTCATTTTTATATAATGTATTAGTATCGTCATTTTTATATAATGTATTAGTATGCGTTTTAATATAGGTAATTATATTGATATATTGCTTAAAGAAAAAGATACCAATATCTTGATAATGCGTAGAAGATAAATGCCAATGTTTTTTAATTATGAATAATAAAAATCCAATAGAAGCAAATAGATAATTTTTCATTATAGTAAAATAAAAAAACTCTCTATATTACTTATACAGTTTTAAATCGGTAAAAAAGTATTTATTACATAAATAGTTTCAAATTTTTATATTATAAGTTAGGCATTCTTACATTTTACCAGAGCGTAGGCGAGTAAAATCGGGGTATTGAAATGTATTCATGTTGATAAAAACCAATCCATTGCAATTTTCAGATACATACAGGTCGTTAATACAATTGATATCATTTGATTCAATAATCATTTTAGAATCATGACTATAAAAATCATCATACGGAGTATAAAATGAATGATAATAACCCTTTTTATTAAGTTGTTTTGAAAATTCATTGACAAGATGAGTTTTCCCATTGGCACCTTGACCCCATAATATGACAGTAAAGTCATTATCAATGGCGTTTTGAAGTGTTTTCTTTGCACGGCTATATTGGTCGGTAAATGAACGTGGAGGAGACATAATCATAATAGGATATTATATAATAGTATTGTTAATATCAAAAATATTGTAATCAATTTTATATGTGTGATATACTATTTTTTGTAAAAACAACAACAAAAAATGTAATACCATTTAGGTTTAGGTTTAGGTTTAGGGTTATTAAGCATTTTTTCTAATACGGAAATCTCTCTATAATTAGAAGAATCAGTAAATGACATATATTATAAAATATTATATTTAAAAAACATAATATTTTAATTAGAAAGGAAGTTAAGAATGAAAATCGATATCAGTAAGAACATAACCCCAGTGTTGTAGGGTCTGTCTAATTTTCGGACTAATGCTAAAATCATCAAATGTAGTTTTATGATTATTAATTAAATTAATTAACATTCTACGAAAACGACTATTGGGACCAGCGGTGCGAATCCATCGATTAATTTGTCTTTCGTCGTCGTCGCTTCTCTTCCCAGAATAAAAATCACAATACCATTGAACCCAACCATATGGGTGAGAAGAAACAATCCAATTTTTTTCTTCCCAAAATTCTAAAGTAGTTCCAACGGAAACTTTATATTTATTAATTTTAGTGTCATATTTGTCCCATTTATTAGTAAGCCAATTATCAGGAATATTTTTCCACCAGGATTTTGGATATTTTAGGTGTTGTTCTCGCAATATAGATTTACAAAATTTGGATTTGATGGGTCTCCAATAAGTTCCCCCGAAACTACCTAATTCAAAAATTTCTTTAGGTGTTAAATTGGGTTTGAAATTAGGAAAATCATGAAAAATAATTTCTCCGTCTTTATTTTTTTTTGGCATAATCTAATTAAATTATATAGATAAAATAATATGAATCGAAATAGTATATAAATGATATAATGGTGATATCAAATCAAGTATCAATAGACCGACTAATACCGGGAAAAAGGTATATAATAGCAATAAATTGGAATACAACAAATAACTTAAGAATAGACGACGAATGTTTAATATATGGAACATATGTAAGATACGAACATACAAGAGGTAGGACACGTTCATTTGATAGTGGACTACAATTATTATTAACACCAGCAAGAACGAATGCTATATTCGATATATGTGGTCAACACACAAGAGTAAGTATAATAAACAAATTTTTTGAAATATATAAACCAAGTGTAAAAGAATTATTTGAGGCATATATATTTCATCAATTAAATTTACCTTTGGATATAAAAAAACTGATAAGAAAAGATCATTTTAATTTGAAATGTAAATATAGAGCAAAACCGAAATAATTAAATAGTGCTACTTTGAAAGGAATCTAAAATGCGAATGGCATCATCACATGCGACTTGTTCGGCTTTTTTCTTAATTTTATGTTTACCTTCGCCCATAAATAAGAATATTTTCCCAAATTGAGACATGTGTTGATGTATATCATTATATGAAGAGAATTTTGAAATAGGAATAGAGTCATCATGTTTTAATCCATGAACGTGTTGGCCCAAACACAGATAAACTCCCATATGATAACCAATTTCGGGGTCATGTTCAGCAACTTCAATATAATCGGGTGTAACCTTAAATTCTTTCTGAATTTTAACTTGTAAAATATTTTTGAAATTATCATCATTACGGATAAGATTAATCCAATCAACATGTTTTTCAAAAACAGATTCAACGAAGATTTGAACCATTTGGAAACCAGGACCACAAACGAAAACATTGTCAAACCATTTGTCATCGTCGTGAATAGAAATTTTATTAAAATCTAAAAACATAGCACCGATAAAAGATTCAAATAAACAACCTAATTTTTTTAAATTAGTTCTAATTTGTTTGCCTTCGGCATGTTTAGATAGAACGGTCCAATTATGTAAGCCCATTTCGTAAGCCATACGTCCAATAGATTCATTTTTAACAAGAGCGATTTTTTTTTCAGTCATAAAACCTTCATTTTCTTTAGGGAATCTGCGATATAAATAATATTTTGTAATACATTCTAATACACCATCACCAATAAATTCCAAGCGTTCATTTGATTTAGTAAATAAATCAATACAATCATCTGGTTTTTTTGCAATAATAATATTATTAGCTTTATTTTCAACATCAGGTCTTCTAATATAAGACCTATGAATAAAAGCACGTTTATATAATTCAAGATTATGTAATGGAAAAGGAACATTGTATTTTGTCATAATATTTTGTACCTGTTCTTTATTAATTAACTTATTTAGGGGATTATATGGGTCAAAAATATATGTTTCAATACCATTATTATTTTTTTCAATTCTGATGTCATCGTCCATATTCATATTATTTTAGAAATAAAATGAAGGTAATCTATACTAATAACTAATAAATTATATTTATATTATTTATCAATTTTACTTTTGGAAAAAAAAATATTTAGTAAGTATATATAAAATGGTATTGAGCACAACTAACAAAACAGCTTCTATTTCAAGCATAACTAACCAAAACCAGGGAGGAGGGTCAAAGAAAGCAGGACTTCCTTATATTATAGGACGTTCATCATGGAGTTCTATTGCATTGAAACAAACCAGTCAAAGATTGAGTGTTCTAAAGATGCCTATGACAATGTCACATTCAGAATCGATGTAAACAGTATAATAATAAGTATAAATAAACTGTAGAAACAATATAATAATAAGTATATTATATTGTTATTTGAGAACCAGTATGAAAATCATAATAGATGAACGAGAAAGAGATATATATGAACAATGTAATTCAATATTAAGTAGTAGTTCAACATATTCATATTTACAAGTATCAAGAGAAGTATTAGAATTAGGAGATATTATATTTAAAACTGATGATGGAAAGGATGTATTAATAATAGAACGAAAAAGTTTTAGTGATTTAATGGCATCTATAAAAGATGGACGATATGAAGAGCAATCGTATAGATTATTAAATAGTACGGGATATCCTCCACATTCAATAATATATTTATTAGAAGGTGTATTAAGTGAATTGAGAACTCCAATAGAAAAAAAGATACTATATTCAGCAATGACATCGTTAAATTATTTTAAAGGGTTTAGCGTGCATAGAACATCATCAAAACGAGAAAGTGCGGAATGGATATTACATATGGGTTCAAAAATAGAAAAGGAATTTATAAAAGGAAAAGTGCCATATTATTTGACACAACCATTTATGAGAACATTTGAACGAAAAAGTGAGGAAGAAGAAAATATGCAAAACGTATTATTGAAGGAAGAACCAACATCATCGGGATATTGTTCAGTAGTAAAAAAGGTAAAAAAAGAGAACATAACTCCAGAAAATATAGGAGAAATCATATTATGTCAATTGCCAGGTATAAGTTCAACGACGGCAATTGCGGTAATGAAACGATTTCAAAATTTTACACATTTAATACAAGAGATGAATAGCAATCCAGAATGTTTAAATAATATTACTTATGAGAGTAAGGGAAAAATGAGAAAAATAAATAAAACAAGTATAGAGAACATAATGAAATATTTGAAACAAACGATAGAATCAAGCGATTAATGCATTATATAATATAATCTGTATATATAATATAATGAGCAATGATAATGGACAATTAATAATACCAAATAATATAAAAGCAGGAGACCAAAATGACGAAAAGCCATTTACTCCTCCTCCAACACCAACGAAAAAGAGAAGTATCAATAAACAAGTTATAAAATGTCCATCGGCGGAGGAATGTGAGAAGGAATATCAGGCAAAAAGCGAGTCTTCGGATTGAATAAAACTGGTTTTGTAATTTCATTGTCAACATATTTACCAGAATCAACCATTTGTTTAGTATAAGTAGGACCAGCCCAATTAAAATCCATAGGATTATCACTAATTTTTTTGGAAGAAGTGCTATCGTGAATAGCATCTATTTGTGTATATTCACCAATATGTTGTCCATGAGAGTCAAAGCTGGGATATTGATTTTTATTATAAGGTAAATTGTTTTTGGTAGCGTCTAACACTTTAACCGCATTGTTAATCTTATCAATATCTTGTTTAGATAAATCAGGAACGCTGGGTAATCCACCTTGTTGGTCAAAAGGACTGGGTCTAACTCGGTAAACATTTTCGCCTTGTGCGTTATTTTCTTCTTGTATAAATAAAACGGGACAATCAATCCCTTTTTGTTTTTGTATCTCTAAATAGTTAATATATTCATCTAAATTAAAAAAAGGAATAGGATTCGTAGAACTGGTAGGTTCATTCGAATTATATAACATTAAAACATTGCCCTTTTTAACTAACATATCTGGACATGATTTATCGGATTGAACAGTCATGGGTTCTTTTTTACATTTATTGCACATGTGTTCTTTTTTGCACGTTCCACACGAAGGTTTAAAATTCACAGTAGCATATAATCCCATAAAAAAAACAATAAGTAAAAAAATGATAAATAATAAATTATCGGATTTCATTGTGTAATAAACTATATATATTACATGGATTTTATTTAGTTGAAATATATATATGTATAATATAAATGGTAAAATCAAAAAATCCTAAACAAAAATCTTTAAAAAAAAGGTCTCAATCAAAAAAGAAAAATTTAAGAAAGAAGAGAACCACGGTAAAAAAGGGGAAAAAGGTGGAAAAATCATTAAAAGAACGAATAAGTTCTCAAATACAGGATTTTATAAACCCAATTGAAATAAAAAATGAAGAGATACCTCAAGAAATGAATACAATAAAAGTAATTAATAAAAAAACAGATAAACCAAAGTTGGTATTAATATATGCAGATTGGTGTATTCATTGTCAATCGTTAAAGCCACAGTGGAATGATATGAAAGCACAATTAATAAATGAAAAGAAGTATAATGAGGAAGATATATTTGAAATAGAAAGTGGAGAACAAGAACAAAAGCTATTAGATTTAAATGGACGTTTTATAATAAATGGACAAGAAATAAAGGCGGATGGTTATCCAACAATGGGAAAAATAAAAGAAGGACAGTTTAATAGATATACAGGAGGGCGGTCGGTCGCAGATTTATGTGCATGGGCAAAAAGTTAATAATATTAATAATAATATAAAAATAAATTAATTGTATTATTAGTATGTTGAAAACTTTAGTGGAGTATGTTTGGATTGGTGGAAATAATGAAGTAAGAAGTAAAACAAAAGTATTAGATGATGTAATAAATACAGTAGATGAATTGCCAGAATGGAATTATGATGGTAGTTCTACAAATCAAGCAGTGGGAGATGATTCAGAAGTGATAATAAAGCCACAAGCATTATTTCGGGACCCATTTCGAGGACGTAATCATAAAATAGTGATGTGTGATACTTATAATTCAAACAATGAACCATTGTCAAATAATAATAGAGTTGCGGCGAATGAAATATTTAAAAAAGGATTAAGCGAAGAGCCATGGTTTGGATTAGAACAAGAATATTTTATAATGGATTTAAATACAGAAAAACCGTTGGGATTTCCTCAAAGTGGATTACCACAACCTCAAGGTCAATATTACTGTAGTGTAGGTGGAAATAATTCATTTGGTAGAGTAATAGCCGAAGAACATTTAGATGCATGCATATATGCGGGTATAAAGATATCGGGAATAAATGCAGAAGTAGCTCCAGGACAATGGGAATTTCAAATAGGTCCATGTGTAGGTATAGATGAAGGGGACCATTTATGGGTAGCACGATATCTGTTGGAGCGAATAGCAGAGAAATTTAACGCATTTATAAATTTTGAACCAAAACCAATAAAGGGTGATTGGAATGGTTCTGGATGTCATGTAAATTATAGTACAAAAAAAATGCGTGAAGGAGGTAATCATAAAACTGGATTATATTATATAAATGAAGCGATTTATGCGTTATCACAAAAGCACGATGAACATATGGCAGTATATGGAACCGGAAATGATGAACGAATGACAGGTGAACATGAAACGGCTTCATATGATAAATTTACAGATGGAATAGCAAATAGGGGTGCATCGATTAGAAGAGGAAATGCTACAAATAAAAATCAAAAAGGTTATTTTGAAGATAGGCGACCAAGTTCAAATTGTGATCCATATTTGGTTACAAGTAAGATATTTGAAACGACCGTGTTGAAAACACCTTTGAAGATTTAAAATGGGACAAAATCCCTAAATAAAAATTGATTTATTCTATTTATAGAAAATAGTATAAATAATCTAAACAATAATTGTTAACATATATAAGTAATAATGGAAAAGCAAACGGTAAGACGTTCAATAAAAATCAAAAAGAGTAATCCAACGGTGATGCAATCATTTAAATTAATAGATTTTAATATTTATGATGAAAATACAAAATCAGTAGAAAGTGATTCAGGTTCCGACAATGAGCCCAAATATTATCCAAGAACAGATGAAAAAGCATTTATAATTCAAGCATTTGGCATAAATGAAAAGGGCGAAACGTGTTGTTTGTATATAAATGACTATAATCCATTCTTTTATGTAAAAGTGGGAGATGATTGGACACAATATAAAGTAAATGCAATGGTGCGTTCTTTGGGAGATAAGGTAGATAATTATTATAAGAATTCAATCGTATCTTACAAATTAGTGGAACATCATAAATTATATGGATTTTCAGGAGGAAAAAAACATAATTTCGTAAAATTAGCTTTTAAAAATAGCGTGGCAATGAACAAATACAAAAATCTATGGTTTTCATATAAGAAAAATGAGAAAACAGGTGAAAATTATCGTATTCGAGAGAATATTGAATTTGATAAGGTATTGTTGGAATTATATGAAAGTAATATCCCGCCATTATTACGATATTTTCATATCACAAATATCAGTCCATCAGGTTGGATTTTGGTGAATACTTCAAAGGTAATAAATTCGAATGAACAAATGACAACTTGTAAATATGAGTATATATGTTCGTCAAAATATGTCAAAGCACAACCAGAAAAAGAAACGGTGGTTCCATATAAGATATGTAGTTTTGATATAGAAGCGAGTAGTAGTCATGGTGATTTTCCTATACCGATAAAAACTTATAAGCGGTTAGCGACAAATATGGCGGACGTATTTTTAAAACAATTAACCTATTTAGATGAAGCAAAATCGAAATTATTATTAAAAAAGATATTGTTAGCAGCATTTAATTATGGTTCTTGTGAAGATATAGATTTGGTATACCCAAAGTTAAATCCATCAAAGGATAAGGTATTAAAATTAATAAATACATTATTGGATAAATCATTAGATAAAGCAAAAAAAGAAACAGAAGAAGATAACAGTGATTTGATTAAGATAGATAGTTTATTCGAAGAGATGATGGAGTCTCATCAAAATAATGTAGAAGGTTCAGTTGAAGCGAATGGTGAAGCAATTGACCAAAATATTGAATATGTAAATTACAATAAAAAGAATAATAAGAAAATAAAAATGAAAAAATCAACTACCATAATAGATGTCTTATTGGAAGAACAGTATGAAAGGGAAGATAAAATCAAAATAATAGATGAAGTAATGACTACAGTATTTCCACGATTGCAAGGAGATGAGGTTACATTTATAGGTTCAACTTTTATGAATTATGGAACGAAAGAGCCATATATGAATCATTGTTTGGTAGTGGGAACCTGTGATGATGTAGAAGGTTCAATCATAGAAACTGCAGATACAGAAAGAGAAATGTTATTAAAATGGACAGAATTAATTCAGCGGGAAAATCCAGATATTATTATAGGATATAACATATTTGGTTTTGATTATGAGTTTATGTTTCGTCGTGCAAAAGAAAACTATTGTGAACAAGAATTTTTAAAATTATCAAGAAAGTTGAATGAAGTATGTGCAAAAGAAGATAGACAAAATCCAGGGACATTTAATCTTGAACATACGAAAATTCAATTAGCCAGTGGTGAATATGATTTGCGATATGCAAAAATGTCAGGAAGATTGCAAATAGATATGTATGCATATTTCAGACGTGATTTTAATTTGTCTTCGTATAAATTAGATGATGTTGCTGGTCAATATATTAGCGATAGTGTTAAAAAGATAGAATTAGCTACACATGAAGTGCATGGAGATATTACTGAACTATATAGTAATAATTTAATGGGTTTGCATATAGGTGATTTTATTCATATTGAAATTACAAGTTTTACATCAGATTATTATAAAAATGGGAAGAAATTTGTAGTATTAGATATAGAATATGGTAAGGAGGTATCCGAAATGAAAAATGGTGTAGAAAAAACGTCAAAGTATAATGTAATTAAAATTGGAGGTCATCATGAGATAGAATCAGGTAAATCTATTAAATGGGGAATGGCAAAGGATGATGTATCGCCACAAGATATATTTCGTTTATCAAAAGGAACTTCTGCTGATAGAGCAGTTGTTGCAAAATACTGTATTCAAGATTGCAACCTTGTTCATCATTTAATGAATAAAATAGATGTTATTACAGGATATATAGAGATGTCCAGAATTTGCAGCGTTCCAATAAGTTTCTTGGTATTTAGAGGTCAAGGTATTAAATTAACCAGTTTTGTTGCAAAAAAATGTCGAGATAAAGATACACTGATGCCAGACGTCGAAAAACCAAAAGATGCAGAAGGATATGAAGGAGCTATAGTTTTGCCACCAAAGTGTTCTATGTATATGGATAATCCAGTGGCTTGTGTAGATTACTCATCTTTATATCCATCTTCTATGATTAGTCAAAATTATTCACATGATAGTAAGGTATGGTCTAAAGAATATAATTTAAAAGGCGACCTAATTAATGTTGTTGGAGAAAAAGATGAAAATGGAAATTTTATATATGATAATTTACCAGAATATGAATACATCGATATTGAATTTGATACTTACCGATACATTCGTAAAAGTGCAACAGCTCGTGCCGAAAAAACGAAAGTAGGTAAAATGATTTGTAGATGGGCTCAATTCCCAGATAATAAAAAAGGTATTATGCCATCAATTTTGGAAGAACTATTAAAAGCAAGAAAGGATACTCGTAATATGATTAAAACTGAAAAAGACCCGTTTATGCAAAATATTTTAGATAAACGTCAGTTGGGATATAAAGTAACGGCGAATTCTTTGTATGGTCAATGTGGTTCACGAACATCTACTTTTTATGAAAAAGATGTAGCTGCATCAACCACTGCTACTGGTAGAATGATGATTATTTATGCCAGACGTATTGTAGAAGAGGTTTATGGAGATATGATTTATAATAGCAAAACCAATGGTGTAGTTAGAACAAAAGCCGAATATGTTTATGGTGATACAGATTCTGTGTTCTTTACCTTTAATCTGGAAGACCCAGAAACTGGTGAAAAAATACGAGGATATAAAGCACTGGAAACCACTATTGAGATTGCACAAGATGCTGCTGACTTATGCACTAAATATTTAAAACCTCCAATGAAATTAGAATATGAGAAAACACTAATGCCATTTATATTATTATCGAAAAAGCGTTATGTTGGTATGTTGTATGAAGAAGACCCAAACAAAGGATATATGAAATTTATGGGGTTATCATTAAAACGACGTGATTCGTGTGATTATTTAAAAGATGTGTATGGTGGAATATTGAATATTTTGATGAAAGAAAATAATATTGACCAAGCTATTGAATTTTTACAACATTCATTAAATGAATTGATTCAAGGAAATGTTAGTATGGATAAATTAGCAATTACAAAAGCTTTACGTGGTTATTATAAAAATCCTTTGCAAATTGGTCATCGTGTATTAGCCGATAGAATTGGACAAAGAGACCCTGGAAATAAACCAAAACCAGGAGATAGAATGAAATTTGTATTTGTTGTAAATGATAAACCAAAGGCATTGATGGGTGATAAAATAGAAACCACCGAATTTATTATTGAAAATGATTTGAAAATAGATTATACCCATTATATTACAAACCAATTAATGAAACCATTACAGCAATTATTTGGATTATCGTTAGAACAAATTTGGACGATGCAACACAAAAAAACTGCTATTAGGACTTATCATAAAGAAATGACCAGATTATCAAAAGAATTTCCCGATATAGAAACATTTATGAAAAAGAAAGAAAAATACTGTGCTACGAAAATTAAAAATTTATTATTTGATAAAACGTTGAATCAGATTTATAATGATAAACATCGAATACAAACAATCACTACTTTCTTTGATAAAAGATAATTAAATATAATATATATAGACTTTTTTATTGCTTGTATTATATATATACAATCAATGAGTAATTGGTTAGATAGTTCAAATAATGCTAACTGTTATAAATCCATGTATGTCAATGGGTTCATTGATGTTAGTGGAGGAAATATTCAAACCAGAAACGCTGATAATCACTTATTAATTGCTGGTGATAGTTCATTTAACAGTAATTTAAGTTTAGGAAAAAAATTAAGTATCGGTATTGAAAATCCACAATATGCCGTTGATATTAGTGGAACTGTAGATTTAAAGGATAATTTGTTAATGCGTGGTGATATTAGTTTAAATAAAACTGTAGCTGCACAGAATGCAGGAACATTGGAGAATCATAATTATACTGAACCTTTTGATGATTATGATAATTTAATATTAAAAACTGACCAAAGCACAGCAGAAGATACAGCAACTGATGAGTTTACTACATCAACCACAGTAGTAGGTTATTCTCAAGAATCAAAATATTTAAAATCTACAATAACAGGTAATAATAACTATTTTGGTTGCGCGGTAGCAACATTCGGAGATTATGCTATTATCGGGGCATATAAAGAAAACTCTTATAAAGGTGTTGCATATATTTTCAAAACCAGTGATAGTGGAGAAACTTGGACACAAACTGCTAAATTAGAAGCAGCAAATGGTGATGGCAACGACAGTTTCGGTGAGTCAGTAGCAATATATGGAGATTATGCTATTATTGGGGCAAGTAAGGAGGCGAGTCCTTCAATAAATACTCCAGACACTAATCATTCCAGTGGTTCAGATGGTTTTAACTCTGGTGCAGCATATATTTTTAAAAGAGATAGTGGTGCTGAAACATGGACACAAAAAGCATATTTAAAAACAGAGTATCCCCATGAATATTCCTGGTTCGGTGCGTCAGTAGCAATATATGGAGATTATGCTATTATCGGGGCAAGTGGTGATGACAGCAATTCAATAACTAATCAACAAAATAGAGATAAAAACCAGTCGGGTGCGGCATTTATTTTTAAAAGAGATAGTGGTGCTGAAACCTGGGCACAAAAAGCTTATTTAAAAGCATCAACTATAACTGCAGGCGATAATTTCGGTTATAGAGTAGCGATAAGTGGTGATTATGCTATTATCGGGGCATATACAGAATCATCTGGTAATGAAGGTGCAGCATATATTTTTAAAAGAAATAGTGGTGCTGAAACATGGGCACAAAAAGCATATTTAAAAGCAGAGTATCCTGACGATTACGACAATTTTGGTGCTGCAGTTTCGATAAGCGGAGATTATGCTATTATCGGGGCAACTGGTGAATCCAGTAATTCAATAACTAATGCAAATAATAATCAAACAAGTGGTTCAGCCGGTGATAGATCAGGTGCGGCGTATATTTTTAAAAGAAATAATGGTGCAGAAACATGGTCACAAACAGCTTATTTAAAAGCCTCAATTATAGATACATATTCAATTGTTGAAGGATTCGGTTCGTCAGTATCGATTAGTGGCGATTATGCTACTGTCGGGGCATACCAAGAAGATAGTAATTCAATAAATAATCCAAATAATAATGATGCAGAGAAATCAGGTGCGGCATATATATTTAAAAAAGATAGTGGTGTAGAAACATGGACACAACATAAATATTTAAAAGCATCGAATATAGATGCTGGCGACCTGTTTGGTTATTCAGTATCGATGAGCGACGATTATATTATTGTTGGGGCAACTGAAGAAGACAGTAATTCAATGGATAACCCAGATGATAATACTCACGAAGGTTTGTATGTTGGTTCAGGTGCGGCATATATATTTAAACCAGCCACTAATACTGCATTAACTGTACCTGCTAATGGAGCGAATAATATGGTTTTATCTGATGATGGTAATCGTTATGCCTATATTCACGGTTGGACTGGAGCTACCAATCAAGGTGCTGGAACTGGTGGAACATTGAAAGTCCGTAGTTATAATAATGGTTGGAGTGAAGATACCGTCAATGATTCGGGTAGTTTAAGTATTTCTACTGGTAATGGTAGTAAAAATCTATATATTTCTGGTGATGGTAATGTTATTGTATCAGCACAGGTTGATAGTGAGAATTATAACAGTGCTACAGACAGCACTAATGGTAAAATATATATGTGGATTCGTAATAGTTCCACCAATCAGTGGGACAGAACCATTATAAATGTAAATAACACCTTAATAACTGGAACGCCAAAAGCGAAGAATTTTAATAATTGGATGACGGGCGGTTTTGGTGGCGTTGCTGTAAATTACGATGGAACACGAATCGCATTTTCTAACGCAGGAGTAAATGATGATAATAGTGGTGATGCATCTGATTTATTTGTGTTTAGCCGTTCTGGAACAACATTAACTTACCTTGGTGGAGTGCAAACATCGGGATGGGGAAAAATCTGTAGATGTATCTTTACCAAAACGGGTGATAAATTGTTCGTAGGAAATTACGCAGATAATGATATCAAAATATACACAATTGATAGCAGCAGTATTTCATTAACAAAGACAATCACCACTTCTGGACATACCACCGCAGGACAACTCGGTATTAATGAAACGGGCACAAAAATGGTATATTTAAAAGATAACACCAATTTCACGGTAAGAACAACCAGTGATAATTGGGCAAATTCCACAGAAACCACAAAAACTTATCCCAGCAGCCGAGAATTTAATCATGTAGGTGGTGCAAGCAGCAACCAAAAAGATTTTTATGGAAGATGGTTAGATATGAGTCCAAATGGAAATACAATGATAGTATCTACAATAACGGGCGATAACAAACGAGGAAGAATAGGTGTATATGATATTTCGGATTTAAATAGTATAACAGAAGTGAAATATTTGGATGCAGAAGCGGGAACCGATAATAATGATTTTAAAGTAGGAAATAATGTAGTATGTAAGAACACACATTATGGATTTACAGCAAACGGTGAATCAACTGGAAATTGGAAATCATATAATGTATTTAAATCATATGACCCAACACCATCAGTAAATTATTACAATCAAGAATTTAAAGGCGGAAATTTATTTTTAAATGGAAATCTAACGATAGATGGAACATTAAGTGTAGGTGCAGTAAATGCAACGGGAAATACAATAACATATGATGCAGATACAACGATGAATAAGAGATTGTATGTGAATAATAGTGATTTATCATTAGATTTTATAACAAACGGTATTTTAGATATACGACAAATAACGTATAACATATCAGAACAAAGAGTTGATTTAACGGGTGCAGATAATTTTGGTTTCGCTTCAGAAATATCTGCAGATGGTAATTATATGATTATTGGAGAACATAGTTTTAATGCCACATCAGGACGAGGATATGTATATAAACGCACAGATAATAATTGGACGTTATATGCTACTTTAGACCCTCTTAATGGAATTATAGCTTGGATGCAAGGTAACGGACAATATGTATCAATTACTCATGATGGAGAATTTGCTGTACTCGCAGGAACGGGCGGTTCTAATGAGGTGAGGCCACGACTAACTATATATAAAAGAAATGATACTAATAGCACATATGATTTAAAAAAAACAATTTATTATGGAACACAAAATGGGATTAATAATAAATATAAATTTATTCAAATTAGAAAAACAGATAATGGTAATATTTTAATATTTTTTTGGGATCTGAATACTGTAAAATATATAAAGAGCGCAGATAATGGTGAGAATTGGGATACTTCATCTGGTTATGGTTTCAGTTCTAATGCTTCTGGTACATATCTACGTGCAGATTCCAGAGCAACCAGATTAATTACTGCGGATTCGGGAAATAGTAATACAAGAATTTATGATATTGATTCATCTACTGGTACTTGCACAATATCTAAAACAATTACTTTAAGTAGTACTGGTGTTGCAATTAATGAACATGGAAATACTATTAGTATTGGAGATTATGCATATTCCAACAATACAGGACGAATCGCAGTATATAAATATATTACTAATGATTGGATTATGCAAGGTTCATATTTGACTGGACACAGCACTATAAGTAGGTATAATTGTATGGCAATTAATCCAGATGGTGATAAGATAGCTATATCTACAATAAGTGATAATGGTGATGATATGATGGCAATATTTAAATATATGAAAGTATCGCAAGCTGAATGGAATGCTGCTAATAATAATGGTACTCATACTTCAGAAAGTTCAGTAGGTCAATTATCCACCACTTGGAAAGTTTTACACGATAGAGGTGCAAGTTGGGATGAAAATAAATATTATTGGTATCAATATAGTAATACAATAACTTCGTCATCGAATTATAATCAGTTATCATGGGCGGGTTCAAGTTATGTATTAGCTACTTATGGTAATAAAGTAGATTTATTTGAAGTTAATTATGATACAGTGACTATAAATAATGGTTTAGTTGTTAATAAAGTAGCAAGCAACATAAATACTTCAGGAACTTTTTTCGCCGATGTTTCATTAAATCATAATTTGGTTGTTCCTGGAAATATTACCATCGTAGATGGTTCAGCAAACAATTACGGAGCTTATACCACATTTACCAACAAAGATGCAACCGCCTATTTCAATGTAGGTAAAAGTGCATCCAACGTGTTTAATATAGTAGATAACAACAATATAGGTGTTTATATGGCATCGGACGGAAATTCCATGACATCAACATCAGATGAACGATTAAAGACAGATATAGAATCATTGGACGACCCTACAGAAAAACTAATGCAGTTGAAACCATGCACGTATAAATGGAAGACACAAGAAGACGATAAAAAACATGTAGGATTCATAGCACAAGAGGTGGAAGAAGTGTTGCCAGAATTGGTAAATGAAACAACTTATCCAGACGGAGCTTCATATAAAGGAGTAGCAACGAGTGATTTAATACCCTATTTAATAAAATCGATCCAGGAACGTCAATTAAGAATCAATAAATTAGAAAATAAATAAGCATAAAAAATTTAGGATTATATCTAATAATATAATAACTATGAGATTTGAATTAGTTATTATATTAATAGCGGGGTTTATAATGGCAAACATATACACAGATGGACGATACGTAAGATTAATGATGACTTGGAAAAAATATTATCAAATGGTGGGAGTTGCGTTTGGCGCATTAATGTTATATATATTATTAAAAAATAATCCATTACGTGCTCAACAAATAGTTTCAGCATCGAATGATTACATAAAATATTTACCAATAGATAAAAACACATCGAATATTATTTCGCCAATTTTAGATTTCACTTCAAAACAACAATTCACAAATAATCAACATAATAGTTTAGACGGAGGTAATTATAATTATCCAATAGTATCAATGACACAACAAAATGCAGAAAGTCGAATTGTAAATTCAGGAAAAAAAGCAACAAAACGTTCGGTAAGTGAAACCAAAAAAAAGTTTGTAGCAGCAAGACAAGATTGGAATTGTGGTGATTGTAAAAATCAGTTATCGGCATGGTTTGAAGTAGACCATAAGACAAGATTAGAACATGGCGGAAGTAACCATGTAGATAATTTAGTAGCATTATGCCGAGAATGTCATGGAAAGAAAACAGCAATGGAAAATTTATAAAAGGAGAATTATATTTTATGATTTTAGATAAAATATAATAAGACATTATAATAAGTATGGAAGATATATTAAATGGAAATAATAAAGCAACATATGCAAATGCAATATTATTTATAATAATTTCTTTATTGGCAGTTAACGATATGAAAGAAAAACCCGAAAGAGAAAATGACCCACATAGAAATAAAACGAAAGAAACGATTCGAATGGTATTATCAATATTATCAGCGGTTCTCGTGTTTTTGTATATAGTGGTATCATTTACAACAGGAAATGTAGCAAGTTGGACAAAAAATTATTACATATCATTATTAGTAATAGGTATAAGTTATGGAGGTTTGTTATTAAGCGAGTATAGTTTATTTAATACAATAATGTATGGTTTACTGATTTTAATAGTAATAGTAGGATTAGCAATGTTTTTCAGTGTATTTGTAAATTATTTGAAATCACTACGAGGAATAGTAGGATTTATAGTTCAATTCATCTTTTATATTCCATGTATGTTATTGGATTTAATAGATTATTTGAGAAAAGATGTGAGTGCAACACCAAATAAAGTATTATTATTGTTTTTTATAGAATTAATATTAATTACTTTATACTTGTATTTACCCAATCTTTCCGTAAAATTATCAATAAAAGATGGAATCAGTATATTAGATGATTATAAGTATTTGCATGAAGAAAATATATTACCAATATCAGAGCATGTTAGATTAGATACGTCAAACGTAAAAGTAGCAGATATAGGAGAATCAACAGTAAGAACAAATTATGCAATGTCAATGTGGACATATTTAAATAACTATTCGATAAGTTCAAGTGCATATAATAAAGAAAGTTTAATATTTGATTACGGAAATGGAAAGCCCAAGTTAACATATTTTAATGATGAGAATGAGCCAACAAAGATGGATACATATAGATTTTACTTCTCAAATAATACAACAAATAATGCAACAAATAGTAATACTAATTATTACGAATTAAAAATGCCAAGTCAAAAATGGAATCATATAGTATGTAATTATAGTTCAAAGCATGTTGATTTATACATAAACGGAAAATTAGAAAGAACATTTTATTTTAAAGAAAATGTGCCAACATATAATTTAGGCGATGTCGTTACAATTGGTAGTGAAAATGGTTTAAGTGGAGCAATAAGTAATATTAGATATTATCCAAAGACAATATCATCTCGAAATGTGGTTAATATTTATAACACATTAATGAATAAAAATCCTCCAGTAAATAAATTATAGGTATTTAATATATAAATGAATTTAGTTGTTATAATTTTAGGAGTAATAGTAATAATATTAATATATGTATTAATCCAATTTTTTATGGAAGCATCAGTAGAATTAGCAGCAACTGCAAATTTAAATGATACAATAAATGGAATTCCCATAAAGAATAATCCAACAAGTTCTCGTTATGCTTATGGCGTGTGGATATATGTAAATTCATGGAATATGGGTGGCACAAAGCCAATTATGGCAAGAAGCAATAATTTAGCATTAAGATTAGATGAGAATTCACCCGTTTTATTGTGTGATATTACAATGAATAATGATGAAATAAAAACAATAGAATTTACAGACAATTTTCCATTGCAAAAATGGGTTCATGTATTAGTAAATGTAGATAATCAATATGTAGATTGTTATTTAGATGGAAAATTAATAAAATCAGGAAGAGCCTACATAGAAAGCAGTGGTGGAATAGTAGTTCCAAAACAACCACCAGCAGGAGGAAATGATGGAGTAAATTTGCAATTGGGAGGTTCTGCATGGGATGCGTATGTAGCTCGTGTAAAACATTGGTCAAATCCAGTAAATCCAGAGGAAGTATGGTCAACATATATGGATGGAAATGGTCAAGGAGCAGTAGGTTCATGGTTATCCAAATATGGTTTAGACATATTAATCAAAAAAGATAATATGGAACATAGAAAATTAACATTAATATAAGTTTTTAGTTAAATCGTTTTATATTTATAATATATAAATATAAATATGAATTATCAACAACCAACAACAACATCAACATCAACAAATATAGAAATACCAGAAGGAATGAGAAATGTTGGAGATAATATATCAAATTCATTTCAAAAGATGACATCAAATATAAATGAATCGATGCAGGGTTTTTCAGAACAAGCAAGTGCATCGATAGACGCAGGAACCGAAGTATCAAATGATTTTTTAACAACAAATACGTTATTTGCCAAATTCGCCTTTATAATCTTAATAGTAATCGTGTTTATGTTTTTATTGAGTTTAGGGGTATTACTGTTAAACTATTTTTTTGGACAATCAGACAGTCCTTATTTAGTAAAAGGTATGCTGGACGGAGATGAATCAACTACAATTGCGCAAGACCCTATAAATAATGAGTCTGTGTTGGTATCTCGTTCAAATAATAAAAGCAACGGTATGGAATTTACATGGTCAACCTGGATTTATATAAATGAATTAAATTCAGGACCAGAGTATAAAATGTATAGAAATATATTTAATAAAGGAAATAAGACATATGATGTAGAGGGAATATCAACAGTATCTAATGGTCCAGGATTATATTTAAAGCAAATGACTCCAGACGCAGATACAACTGATGTAAATACTGCAAGTTTATTTATGATAATGGATTCTAAAACAGGAAGAGAGAACAATCATGAAAATTCATTAGAAATCAAAGATGTTCCATTAAAAAAATGGGTAAATGTAATCATGCGTATGAAAAATACAGTAATGGAAGCATATATAAATGGTGTAGTATCAGGACGCCTACAGTTCCGTGAAATGCCAATGCAAAATTATTATGATGTTCATGTATGTCAAAATGGTGGATTTAATGGAAAAATATCCAATTTAAGATATTACAGTGAAGCATTAACCATTTTTGATATAAAT
>Ga0209632_10000240_pt1 | contig 57510 bp, 60 predicted proteins | sample COG_10_FD_184754 | JGI IMG/M metagenome (GOLD analysis project Ga0209632, IMG submission 184754) | Pelagic Microbial community sample from North Sea - COGITO 998_met_10 (SPAdes) (version 2) | ecosystem: Environmental > Aquatic > Marine > Neritic zone/Coastal water | place: Helgoland, sampling...
TCTCAAAATTGATAACACGAATCTTAAACTGAGGCCCTTCATTTTGCTCATCAATATCAAATAATGTATAAGGTCCTAAAAACATATAAATAATTTAAAACTTATTCTAGAATGGAAGCACCAAGTTTACAGTTGAACCTACCCCTGCTTATTTCAGGGTATGGGGGTCTAGGCTCGTTGAGTTTTGAACCCTGCCCTATCCTGCTTGTTGAATTAATGCAAGTGATATGCAAGCAGAAATGGCTAATTTTAGCCGTTTAATGAACTAAATAACCGGCTGTTTCATTACAACTATACAAAGCAAAAAAGCCTCACTTCTCATCAGAGAAACAAGGCTTACTTTAGTGTACCGCGGAAAGGGCTCGAACCTTCACACCCAGAGGGCACCAGATCCTAAATCTGGCGTGTCTACCAATTCCACCACCGCGGCATAAAATCTAGAATAAAATCTAAGTACTATTTTTAATAATACATTCTGATTTTATTTCTATATCAAAGCTTTACTTCATGAAAATCATTTTTTCAGTAAAGACCTTTCCGCCAGCTTCTAATCTATACAGGTAGACACCTGCACTAATTCCATTCCCTCTAGCATCTTTCGCATTCCAACGAACATGGTGCCTTCCAGCACTCTGGACTTGGTTTACTAATGCATTAATTCTACGACCTTTCATATCGTAAACATTTAATTTAACCGCTGTTTCACGGGATAAGTCGTAGCTTATTACAGTACTTGGGTTAAATGGATTTGGATAGTTTGAATGAAGTGTAAACTCTTTTGGAAGAGAGCCTTCAACAAGTGTATTTAGATAACCTGAGAATTGACCAAAATCATCGGCTATAATTGTTACCGGCACCGCATTTACATCACCCGCAGATATAGAACTTATCATAAAGATGATAGATGAATTATCAAGGTTTTCACTAAACTCTACTTCTACTTCTAAGATCGCACCCTCCCCAGGTTCAATCGCTGATGCGAAGTCATATCCGAGAAAATAAAAATTACCTTCTTCTGTCTCTCCTGTTCCGCCATCAATCGTACCGTCATCAAAACGGCCTAGGGGAGTCACATTTATTATCACCATATTATTTGGCATGTCCATAATTTCAAATTCTAAGATATTAATTGTTTCTGTATTTTCCATATGGATCTCAAAAACACCTGTTCCTCCAGGAGTTAATTGGCCCGAAGCATTCTCAATCGTACACCCAGCAGGTGGCTGACCTATATAGAAGGAATGAGGCGTGCTCTCGGTAACCATTGGAAGATTATTCACATCTGCAATGACTGGATCACTTACTGTTATGTCAACAATGGTACCTTCAGGGATATCATTAAAAACACTATAATCAACATCTGCTAGATGTCTAATCCCAGGATTTATTGGGTTAGATCCCGAATTATCAAAAGCTGTAATTCTATATCCAATACCAATATCCGATCCTGATACAGACCAATTATCCAGGTCGATTAATTGACTAAAGTCAAGATTCACTCCCGTTAAAAAAGGTGGATCTGCTATAATATCAAATTCTAAAGCATAGACAGGTTGAGTTGTTTCCATAAAGACCGAGCCCGTTGTTTGCTCACCTGGCAAGGCATAACCACCATATAGATTTAGAAATTGTGTTTCGATACCAACGGTATAAATTGCACCATCAGCAGTCCAATTTAAATCAACATAACCAACATCTTGAATAGCGGTTCCACTAGTAAAAGAAAGATTTACAGTCATTTCTTCTTCGGCAACAGGGTATAAAACCGCTCGACAAACAGCACCATCACCTGGAAGTAGAGGATCACCGATACTGATACCTGTAATTGCAATGGTACCATCTCCTTGATCTGCTATTTCTAGAGCCCAAGAGGATGTCCTTTCTGTCGGTAAAATATTTAGACCATTCATTACATTTGGATAATCCATAATCTCAAAATAGAACAAACCTAATTCAGATTCATTATTGATATAAAAATCAATCGTATCCATTTGACCGGATAGCGATGATCCATTATCCATCGATAACTCTACCCATTCCACAGGTGTTGCGGAGATAGTATTTGTTGCGCCTGATTCTGAACCATCAGGATAAATAGCTGTGACTTTGTAGTAGTACGTTGTACTGTTTACGACATCATCATCTGAATAAGTATTGACATCACCATTTACTTCGGCTATCTCTTCAAAATCAGAGTTACTACTTAATGATTTATAGATTTTATAGGCATCAATATCAACGGGTCTTTCTGTTGTAAAGATTGGGTTGTCTAAATCAAATTTTTGACCAAGAGGTATTCCACCACCGAATTCTAGAAGAATTTCTTCTTTTGGAGCTGAAACAGCCCATTGACCGAGTTCGGTTAAATTATAATGTAAAGCACGCTGAGTGTTCAATACAGCAAAGGATACTAAGACGTCATCTACAGCCCAACCAGATGCCCAAGCACCATTATCATTAGCATGGAAAGCAATATAAAGATTTGCAACTCCACCATATTCAGAAAGATCAACTGACTCCATCACCCACTCAGATGCGGCATTTAGTGTTGACACCTCTGTAAAATTAGTTCCATCTGTACTCACAGCTATATGAGCAGTTTGACTATATGATCCATCGTAGTAAGAAGCAAAATTTAAGGAGATATTATCAGCACCACTTACATTTAACGGAGGTAGAATTAAATAATCTGCAGAACCATCATCATTAGCCATATCATCATTCGAACACATATACCAAGAATGCGATGGGATGGACCAAAAATCACTAGAACCATCTTGTGTAATAAACCAGCCTTGTGCTGAATTTGTTGTTGCTACCCACCCTGCTGGCACTGAACCTTCTTCAAAGTCTTCTTCGAATTCTTGCGGGATCGGCCCATAAGGAGCATCCCAGCTAAGTAGGACCTCTGCGTCCATACCATCTTGTGCCTGTAGATTATGAGGTTCTTCAATATATCCTGGACTAACTGTTACCGTTCCAGAATCAATACTTTCGATAAAGTAAGCTCCACCAATAGCATCAGTTATCGTAACATTCTCAAAATTAATACCAATGTTTGAATTGTATGCATTCTCATGGATGACCATCTGTAAACGCGCTATTGGACCAGTTCCAATTTCGATATTATTATTTTCAGCATTGTACATAATAACTCGAGTCAATCCATTCGCGAGTTCATTGAAATCAATATTAAAGCCAGTGGATCTTTCGGTTGTTGTGAGACCAATTACATCAATATAATTTGGAGAATCTGCAATATCAAATTGGAGACCACCGACCAGACCTGAGTTTCCTAAATGAATATCAATCATGACTTCTTCCGATATATCACCAGTATCTGAGGTTGCACTCATTGTAACAACATCACCAATGGTAAGTGAACCACTATTGATTTGACCTCCAATAATAGCACCATCTTCATCACTAACGGTTAAAGCGTAGCCTTCTAATTCAAAAAAAGCGGATAAGATATCAGAGCCATTATAGTGCAAGTTAATTAGAGTACCATTTCCTCCCGCAGCAATCCCACTACCATTATTGCTATAAAAAACCACACGTGCTGATCCATCGTCTAAGATATTGTAATCAGCTGAAAAATTATCAGCATCAATAGCTGAGACACTTGAAAGTAACAAAAGGTCTGGTGTCGAAAGGATATCAAACTGGATTCCACCAACTGTATTTACCGGGTTCTCAATGGATACAGGTACAACAATATCACTGGTGTAGCCGGAAACATCGACATCTCCAATTGTGACAGTTACATTAGAGAAAGCAAAGCTGATAGGTAATAACAAAAACCAATTAAAAAGACACTTTCGTAATGAGATCATGGATCCTCCAACTAAATAAAATTTTGAGATATTAAAAGTCTTTAATTACAACAATCTGATAATAACAATAAAGTTTAACAAATTATGTTTATATAAAATAACGATTTTCTACCTATATACCACTCATAAATTAATCCTCTAAAGCTTGAAGAAGATCAGAATATAGATCCTCGATATTTTCCACACCTACTGAAAGCCTAATTAATGTCCTTGGTAATCCCATTGCTTTTTTAACATCACTTGGAATTGAGACATGAGTCATATCATACGGCACAGAAATCAAACTCTCTACACCACCTAAACTTTCAGCCAAAGTGAACAATTTAATTTTCTTTAAAAAAGAATCTCTTTTTTCAATAGAACTCACAATAATTGAGATCATACTGCCATAAATTGGTTGACCATCAGGGTTCAACTGCTGCTTGGTTGCCAAATCATGCTGTTCATGACTTTCAAGGCCAGGATAAATAATAGATTTTACTTCATCATGAGATTCTAGTTTCTTCGCCAATTCAAAAGCACTATCGGACTGATGCTGAACGCGCAATCCAAGTGTTTTTGTACTTCTCAATAAGAGCCAACAGTCAAAAGGACTTGGTACGGCTCCTCCTGATTTTTGAATAAAGTAAAGCTTTTCTGCGAGGACTTCATCACTCGTGATAAGAACTCCAGAAATTAAATCACTATGCCCGCCAATATATTTTGTCGCACTATGCATAATTACATCAGCCCCTAATTGCAATGGTGACTGACCATAAGGACTCATAAAAGTGTTATCAACAGCAAGATAAATACGATGTTTTTTACAGACTTTAGAGATTCCTTTTATATCACAAAGTTCTAAAAGCGGATTTGTAGGTGTTTCAACAAATACAATTTTTGTATTTGGCTTTATTGCTGATTCAACTTCCTCAATATTTCTTGTGTCTACAAAATCAAATTGAAACCCATGTGATTCCAAGACTTGAGTTGTCATACGATAAGTACCACCATAAGTATTTCTGCCAATAACGATATGATCTCCATTCTTCAGCATTTGGAATAAGGAAGTTATTGCAGCCATTCCACTTGAGAAAGCGATGGCAAAATCAGCATCTTCTAATGAAGCAATATTCTCTTCATATCTTTTTGTTGTTGGGTTACCTGCTCTTGAGTAATCGAAACCTTTGTTCACACCTACGCTTTCCTGTTCAAAAGTTGAAGTTAAATGCAAAGGCGGAATCACAGCCCCTGTTTCTTGGTCAACCTTATTACCAGCATGAACAGCGCGTGTAAGGAATTTCTTTTTGTTTTCCATTATTAAACCTGGTTATATCCTTTATTTAAATAGTTTTGTAACTTTTTAAATTTAATTTCAATTTCTTCCCCTTGCGGGCTCCTAACTAAAACTTTTTCATTCCTTCCATGCTTCTGTTCTGCTTGAACGGGCGTCCTTACTTGCTGAGGCTGGTTCGTTTGTTTTTGTTCTCTAGCGCCAGAAAAACCCATACCAGTTGTCTCTTGATGAGACGTTTTCATATTTCTTACTTGAGGTCTTTTTCTAACCGGTTCTTGTTCCATTCCTTGTATTTGGGTTCTGAATAATCTTTGCACGGTCACGGCGTTCATATCAGCCATCATATCTTGAAACATTTTAAAACCTTCAGATTTATATTCTAAGAGCGGGTTCTTCTGACCATAAGCTCTAAGGTTTATACCTTCTCTTAATTGATCCATACCATATAAATGATCTTTCCATTTATCATCAATTGTTCTGAGCATAACAAAACGTTCAAACCCCCGCATAGTATCTGAATCTAGCAGTGACTCCCTCGCTTTGTAAACCGACCTTGCTTGATCAAGAAGCCAATTACTAACATCTTCAGATGATAAAATATTATCATTCAATTCTTTTTGTATTTTCTCAAGGGAAACATCCACCATAATATGACTTGAAAAATGTTGTCGAAGGTACTCCCATTCCCATGTTTCAGGTGTTCCTTTTTGAGTTTGAGCTTCCACCTCATCTAAAATAAAGTCATCTAAAATTTGATAAACTGTGTCTTTGCTATTATCCCCTTCGAGAGCTTGATTTCGGATGTCATAGATGACTTGTCTCTGCTGGTTCATAACGTCATCATATTCTAATAAATGTTTTCTTATGCCGTAGTTTCTAATTTCTACTTTTTTCTGTGCGTTTGTTATCGCTCGAGTAACCATTTTAGCGGAGATAACCTCACCTTCTTCAATACCCATTCGATCCATAATAGCCGCTACTTTATCCGAGCTAAACAATCGCATCAAATCATCTTCTAATGATAAATAAAACCTTGAAGACCCGGGATCTCCTTGACGACCACTTCGACCTCTTAATTGCAAGTCGATTCTTCTTGATTCGTGTCTTTCAGTACCAATGATGTGCAACCCACCTAATTCTTTGACTCCATCAGCAAGCTTAATATCAGTACCACGCCCAGCCATATTTGTTGCTATCGTTACAGCACTTTTCTGTCCAGCTCTAGTAACAACTTCGGCCTCACTTTGGTGTTGTTTTGCATTTAAAACATTATGTGGAATATTTTTTATTTTCAACATTCGCGCAAGGAGTTCAGAGATCTCGACTGAAATCGTTCCAACAAGAACGGGCTGACCTTTTTGGTTACACTCTATAATCTCTTCAATAGCAGCATTATATTTTTCACGCTTAGTTTTGTAAACAAGGTCCTCTCTATCATCTCTTGATATAAAACGATGAGTGGGTATGACGGTTACATCAAGCCCGTATATTGAGCCCAATTCTTCCGCTTCCGTTTCCGCGGTTCCTGTCATCCCTGCTAATTTATCGTACAACCTAAAATAATTTTGAATTGTAATTGTTGCTAGTGTTTGTGTCTCTCTCTCGATACGAACATTTTCTTTTGCTTCGAGCGCTTGGTGAAGACCATCAGAATACCTTCTTCCAGGCAAAACTCTTCCTGTAAACTCATCAACAATCATTACCTTACTATCTTCTAAGACATATTCCACATCTTTTTCATATAGCGTATAAGCTTTTAATAATTGATTAAAGTTATGAATAGTTCCACTTCGATGAGCATGCAACTGATGAGCTTTTTCACGTTCTTTTTCTTTCGCTAAAGAATCTAAGCTTTCGTTTTCATCTACTTCTAGGAGGAGTTCACCTAAATCTGGGATAATAAATGTCTCAGGACTCCCCGGTGAAAGAATATTTCTTCCTTTTTCTGTTATATCCATGGCATGACTTTTCTCTTCTATCGAGAAGTATAAATCGTCATCCACTTCATGCATCTTCTTATCTCTAATATGATCGGATTCAACATTCTGAGCAAGTTTCAACATTCCAGTCTCTTGAAAAATTTTCATTACCTGTTTGTGCTTTGGCATACCGCGCTGTGCCTGTAATAGCTTTAAACCTGCAGTATCTTTATCGCCTTTTTCTAAAAGCTTTTGCGCTTCACTAACTAAATCCCCAACTAATTCTGATTGCTTTTTTACTAAATTTTGAACCCCAGGTTTTAAGGTTGTAAATGTTTCATCTACTGGTGCATCTACGGCACCCGAAATAATTAATGGAGTTCTAGCCTCATCTATCAGAACACTATCAACCTCATCCACTACAGCAAAAGCATGACCTCTTTGGACTTTATCCTCTTTCTGGAGAGACATATTATCTCGGAGGTAATCGAAACCAAATTCATTATTTGTACCATAAGTAATGTCCCTACTATACATTTCCCTACGCTGAGAATTATCCATAGAATTCAATATAAAACCAACGGATAAGCCAAGGCGCTTATACACTTCACCCATCCATTCAGCATCTCTTTGAGCCAAATAATCATTAACAGTAATAACGTGAACACCCCTACCTGTTAGTGCATTTAAATAGATTGGCATTGTGGCAACAAGCGTTTTCCCTTCACCCGTTTTCATTTCTGCAACTTTCCCATTATGCAGGATAATCGCACCAATTAACTGGACATCATACGGGATCATTTCCCATTTAATATTCTGCTCTGAAACACGCCAAGAGGTTCCAAACATTCGTCGAGAAACATCTTTAACAATTGCAAAAGCCTCTACCATTATGAGTCCTAAAGCTCCTTGCTCAGCTTTCAGAATCTGTTGCTGCCTCTCTTTCCTGTCCATCGCTGTAGATAAACTATTATCTTTTTCAAGCCTCGAATTGACGACAAAATCTCTTAGCTCTTGCGTTCTTTCAATCAACTCTTGATCTGTTTTTGAAGCTAAATCTTCATATTTTTGATTTATTTGAACAATAATAGGAGATAATTTTTTAATCTCTCTATCAGACTTTGTTCCAAATAATCTTGAAAGTACCATTTTTATGCTTTCCTTTTCTTCTGATAGTCCTTATACACAGCATCTAAGATACCATTGATAAAACTAGGACTTTCGTCAGTACTATAAACTTTAGCGATTTCAACCATTTCAGTTATGGAGACTTTTGAAGGAACCTCTTTAATAAGATAAATCTCACAAATCCCCATTCGGAGGAGCACTCTATCAACCTTAGCAACTCGATCAAATTCCCAGTTCTGGAGATGTTTCTTAATTAATTCATCTGCCCATTTCACATTGTCTAAAACGCTATTAAATAATAATGTAATAAAATCTAGATTATCTTTTCTATCCGGAGCATTCTCTAATACGCGATCTATGGTCACTTTTCTTTCAGTATCCGAAAATTGATGAGAAAATAGCGCCTCTAAAACGCCTTCTCGTGCCGTTCTTCTTGAGTGGACTTTCATCTTATTTGTTTGAGCCAACCATAAATATCTTCTGACTCTTCTCTTTGAATAGCTAAAATAGTTTCTCTGATCTTTTTTGTAATCGGTCCCATTTCATTTTGATTAATTTCATAAGTTTTTTCATTGAATGTAATCTTACCTACAGGTGAAACAACAACAGCAGTACCAGTACAGAAAATTTCATCGGCATGCTCAATATCATCAATATATAGGTCTGTTTCTTCAACCTCAATATTTAAAACGTCTTTCGCAACAACACAAACAGAGTCTCTGGTAACTCCATTAAGGATAGATCCAGATAGAGATGGTGTTTTAAGAACCCCGTCTTTATAAATGAAAAAATTAGCTGAGCCAACCTCTTCAATACGCTTGCCATCAGCAGCATCTAAATAGACAACCTCATCATACCCTTCATCTTTAGCCTGTGATAGAGGGTATAAGGATGCAGAATAATTACCAATCGCTTTTATATTACCAATCCCTTTAGGAGCTGCACGATGATATTGGTCCGTTATTTTAAGATTTAAAGGTCGAATACCTTTTTTAAAATAAGGACCTACAGGAGTAACAAAGACCATAAAAGTGTAGTCAGATGCGGGCTTAACACCAAGCCCAGCGGATGTTCCCCAAATAACAGGCCGGATGTAGAGACTACCCTTACCATAAGGCGGGACATAGTCAATGTTATCTTTTACTGTTTTCATAACGGCATCCATAAAAAATTGTGTATCCATTTCAGGAATACATAATCTCCTCGTTGAAAAAGCCATTCTAGCTGCATTTTTATCTGCTCGGAAAAGCACTATATTACTTTTTATGGTTCTAAAAGCCTTCACGCCTTCAAATGCACCTTGCCCATAGTTTAAAACGTTTGCAGCTGGTGATAATTCAATATTTCCAAAAGGTACAATAGCACCATTTTTCCAGGTCTCATTTTGTGAGCATGTTGCTTTGAACATACTTTTTGTAGGCACGACATCAAATCCGAGTTTATCCCATTGAATATTTATCATTTTATTTCAAAACCTCTCTACTAATTACAAGGCGTTGAATTTCAGATGTCCCTTCATAGATCTGAGTTATTTTAGCATCTCGCATGAGCTGCTCTACTCCATATTCTTGGATATAACCATATCCACCATAAATTTGGACACACTCGGTAGCCGAAGACATTGCCGTATTAGAAGAAAACAACTTTGCCATGGAGCTTTCTTTATTATATGGCAGGCCTTGATCTTTGAGTATCGCTGCTCGCCAAACAAGTAACCTTGCGGCATCCGTACTTGTCGCCATATCTGCTAACTTATTTTGGATTGAACCAAATTCTGAAATTTTCTTACCAAATTGCTTTCTTTCTTTTGAGTAGGAGGTTGCTTTTTCTAGAGCCGAACGAGATAGCCCGACCGCTTGAGATGCAATCCCAATTCTTCCGCCACCTAATGTTTTCATCGCTATTTTAAAACCTTCTCCGATGCTACCTAATAAATTTTCTTGAGGCACCTTACAATTCTCAAAGTACAGCTCACAAGTATCAGAGGCACGAATTCCGAGTTTATCTTCTTTCTTCCCCGTAGTTATTCCTTCAAGTTTTTTATCAATTATAAACGCCGATATTCCTTTTGAACTGATGCCTTTTTCAGTTAGACAAAAAAGAATAATAATATCTGAATTAATACCATTGGTAACCCAATTTTTTGTTCCATTAATAATAAAATGGTTGCCTTTCTTTTCAGCAAAGGTATTCATATTACTTGCATCAGAGCCAGACTGAGGTTCACTTAAGCTATATGCTCCTAGTTTTAAACCTCGAGATAATGGTTTTAAGTATTTCTCTTTTTGAGAATCAGTTCCCCAGTCAAATAAAACTTGGCAGGCGAGAGAATTATTGACGGACATAATTGTAGAGGTTGCTAGCTCAACAGCTGCAATCTCTTCAATGGCAAGGACAAAACTAAGGGTATCCATTCCTGAACCACCCCATTTTTCAGGTATCATCATACCCATAAAACCAATTTCACCCATTAGTTTAATTTGCTCTTTTGGAAACAGTGATTTTTCATCTCTTTCAATAACACCTGGTAACAAATGAGTTCTTGCAAAATTTCTAGCGGTTTCTTGAACAAGTAATTGTTCTTCAGTTAAAGAAAAATTAATCATATCTTTTCAACAACGATCGCAGAGGCTTCGCCTCCACCAATACAGAGTGAGGCTACTCCTAATTCAATATTTTTTCTATTCATTCCATTTAATAAAGTTGTAAGTATCCTCGCGCCTGAAGCACCAATTGGATGTCCTAAGGCAATAGCACCTCCAAAAATATTCACATCACTATAATCTAATTTATAATCATCTATCGCAGCCATTGGCACGACTGAGAATGCTTCATTTATTTCCCACAATCCTATATCTGAGCTTTCAATCTCTACTTTTTTTAAGACGGCTTTGATAGCTTTAGTTGGCGCTGTTGTAAACCACTCAGGCTCATGAGCTGCCGATGCATGCCCCAGAATCCTCGCTACAGGCTTCAAACTCAATTCCTTTGCTTTTGATTCACTCATAACCAATAAAACTGATGCTCCATCATTCAAAGTAGAAGCATTAGCAGCTGTGATGGTACCTTCTTTTTTGAATACAGATCTCAAGTTAGGGATTTTATCGAAGTTGACTTTCCCTGGCTCTTCATCATGAGATATATCTATTGTTTTTCCTTTTCTCTCTTTGACTTGGACAGGAATAATTTCTGAATCAAATATTCTTTTTGCCTGTGCATCTAAAGCACGTTTATAAGAGCTTATTGCGTATGCATCTTGATCTTCACGACTGTAATTACGCTTTGTGGCTAACCCTTCAGCGCAATTGCCCATGTGTTTATCATTATAAGCATCCCAAAGTCCATCATGAATAACACTATCAATTAAATTATCATGCCCCAGCTTTAGTCCTCTTCGAACTTTATTTAATAGATATGGAGCATTCGACATACTCTCCATTCCGCCAGCCAAAATTATATTCGCATCCCCACATTTTATAGATTGATCTGCAAGCATTACAGCTTTTAACCCCGATCCACACATTTTATTTATTGTTAATGCTTGAGTCAGATTACCACAGCCACCGTAGATAGCCGCCTGCCTCGCTGGAGCCTGACCTAATCCAGCCGTAAGGACATTCCCTAGAATAACTTCATCGATTTGATGACCTTGCAAATCGACTTTACTTAAAATTGATTTAATGACAGCTGCCGCTAATTCTGGAGAAGAAAACCCCGATAGCTGACCTTGGAAGGAACCTATTGGTGTTCTTTTTGCCTGAACAATTACTGATTTTTGATCCATTATTATCCTAAGAAACAGAGTGAAAAATAGATTTTAATTTAATGAATATTTTTATTATCTGTGAGGATAAAGAAACTAAGTCTAAACACTACTTACGTGATTCATTGCCATAGGCTTGAATGACTTTCATCGCAAGTGGATGACGAACAACATCTTGTTCATCTAGCATAGCAAAGCCAATACCCTCTACCTCTTTTAGTATTTTCAAAACATGAACTAAACCTGAATCTGATTGCTTTTTTAAATCAATTTGGGTTACATCTCCGGTAATAATGGCTTTGGAGCCAAGACCTAATCGAGTCAAAAACATTTTCATCTGCATTTTTGTTGCATTTTGAGCTTCATCTAAGATGATATATGCGTTATCTAAAGTTCTTCCACGCATATAGGCTAATGGTGCAACTTCAATATTTTTTTTTTCAACCAGTTTTTTCAAGTTTCTTTCGGGCATTAATACCCTTAAAGCATCATATAATGGATTTAAATAAGGGTCAATCTTCTCCTTCAAATCACCAGGTAGAAAGCCCAGACTTTCACCTGCTTCAACTGCCGGTCTACATAGAATAATTTTATCAACTTTATTACTTTCTAAAGCATCAACAGCAAAAGCAACAGCAAGAAATGTTTTGCCTGTTCCTGCGGGACCTATACTAAAAACGATATCATGTTTTTTGACTTTATTTACATAAGCTTCTTGCCCCTCAGTTTGAGGCTTAATTGCTCCTTTCTGCCCATGGTGAATAACAGTCCTTTTATTTGAGCTTGTAGCTTCAAAACCTTTCGGTGTAATAAGTGCTAAAATATTAAGCACATCGCTTTTTGTTAGACTTCCTTGACCTTTAATCGCATCATGCATTTCGTCCAAAGCTTCCTTTGCGAGCAAGACATTTTTCTTTTTACCATTTATTTTAACAATATTACCCCTTGAAAAGAGTGTAACCGAGCAAGCCTTTTCTAATTGCTTTAAGTGAGAGTCACCGGCACCTAATAAAATTGAAATATCTATATTCTTTAGCTCAATCATCTTTTCCATAGTACTAATAAACCTTTAATTTCTTTCGGCAAAACTTAGGAAAAAGAATCATTTTAATCTTACAACAAATATTTATTTCAGTATCATTAATATTCATCTCTGTCAGTTGTTATAGTGGCAATGCTCAGTTCGAAACAAATGAAGAGAATGTAGACTTTCTGATAGCAAAAGGAAAACTTTTCTGGGAGCAAAGAACGAATAAGGGTTCCCTTGAAAAATCAGAGCGATTTATCTCTCTTGCTTGTACAGAACGTCCGAATGATTTTGAACTCTTAATATTACTGAGCAAAATCAAGTATACTCATGCTCGTTTTATTCAAAAAGATCCGGTTCGACAAAAAGCACTTCTGTTAGATGGATCGAGGATAGCAAAGAATGCGGTACTTAATCATTCAAAGTTTAGCTCAACTCTCAAAGAATCAATTGAAGATAGTTCATTTAGAATTTTATCATCTGTCACAAATGCTCCAAAAGAAGTAGTTCCTGGTTTATATTGGTGGGCGGTAAATCAAATCCAGTATCTAAGCAATCAGCCCGTATTAGAACGATTAAATCAAAGAGAGTTATTAGAAGCCCTAATGCATCGAGTTCTCTCTTTAGACCCTGGATTTAATTATAGTGGACCTTATCGATTTTTTGGGTTTTTATATACACGGATTCCTGGAGTTGAGTTGACACAATCTGAGACCTACTTTAAACAAGCAATAAACTCTCACCCCGAATACCTAATGAATTCAATTTCGATGGCAGAGTATTACCATCAAAAAGAAGGCAATCGAGAACAGTTTAATACCATTTTAAAGAATGTAATAGGAACAGATATAAATAAATATCCAGAAATAATGAATGAAAATTATTTTTCAAAAGACCATGCGCAATTATTAATAGACAAACAATCTTCAATGTTTGAATAGTACCCATTTGAGTATTAATAAGGTTATTTGATTTTATATCACCTTTTCTATAAGTTCTTTAAAACTTAAGAAGAGATACTCTTATGGATAAAAACTATTCAATTAATGATTTTATGGCAAAAAAACTGATCACATTTAGTCCTGAGACTCCTATAGAAATTGCGATAGAGTCTTTTTTAAAGAATAAAATATCCGGTGCACCTGTTGTTAATAAGAATGGTGATTTAGTTGGAGTCTTATCAGAAAAAGACTGTATGCGAACTCTACTTGAATCTACTTATTATAATTATCTTGGTGGCTATGTCAAAGAGTATATGTCACAAAAAGTCGAGTATGTTAGCATCCATGATACACTTTCAAGTGTAGCTGATCGGTTTATGAATTCTAGATTTCGAAGATATCCCGTAATGAACTCAAAAAAACTAGTTGGTCAAATTAGTCGAAGAGATGTACTTCGAGCAATTGTAAAACTAAGTAAGGGAAAAAAAATAAAATGAAAAAAAGATACTTATTACTTTTTATTTGTTCTCTATTTGCTCAAGAAAATAATCTTATAAAAGCATCTTCAGCTTTAAGAGCTGGAATGTTTCAGGAAGCTTTAATACATATATCAAATTCAATGATAAAAAACCCAAAAAATCCTGAAGTTTACAAAATAAAAGGGTTATTACATGAAGCATTAGACGAAAAAGAGAATGCAATTATTTCTTGGAAAGATTGCATCAAATATTCAAAAGATGAGCGACTCAATAAAGAAGCTAAAATACATTTAAAGAATCTTTTAATAGACTAATCATGCTTAAATATAGTCTTTTTATTCTTCTAGGTATTACACTCTCCTGTTCCACAAAACCTGTGGTTAATCAGAACTATAATTTTAAAGAGATTGGATCTATCGATATACTTCCAATTAAAGACTATAAAAGTACAATAGGTTCAGGCGAGATGGTTCAGAGTAGTTTAGACTATAATTTTTTGAAATATGGATTTGAGGTTATTAATTACAAGAGTCAAAAAAGAATTTTAGTCAATACTCTTTCAGAAGAGACCTTAATCTTATCATGTATTATTACTGAGCTTACTGAGTCTGAAAGTATTATAGTACCGTATAGGACTGAAGATCGAGGATATACTAAAACAACAATAAACCAATCATCTGAAAGCAATAAAGAAACAAAAGAGAATGAACTTTCCGCGACTTCAACAACCACAACACATGCCGGGACAGTAAATCAAGGTAGTCAGATAGTATATTCTCAAAATAGAATTAGTTTAATTTTAACACTAACAGATAAAAAATCTGGAAGAATGGTGTGGTCTAAGTCTTGTTGGTATAGTGGTTTGGAATTACAAAGAACTATTAATATGTGTCTTAAAGATGGCATATATGAATTGCGAAAAGTTTTAAAATGAAAAAAAAGCACACGAGATGAACATCTCTATTTAGCGGTTAAGAATTATGAAGGACTCATTAACTTTTATTTCTTTAACCAATCTATTAATTATTTTTATTCCCTTATCTGTTATTATAATAATTTTGTATTTTTGGGAATTAAATTGGAGAGACACCATTTATGCTCTGATTAGAATGACTTTCCAACTAATTTTTATTGGTTTTTTTTTAAACTACCTTTTTAATTCAAGCAGCCCATTAATCATAGTGGCCTCACTTTTGATTATGATCTCTATTGCGAGTTGGATATCACTTCGTACAGTACCTGATAATCGAATATTATTTTATAAAGAAGCCCTTTTTTCGATTTTTATCGGTGGCGGTTTTACTTTATTTATAGTCACACAATATATACTTAATCTCAACCCATGGTATTTACCAAAATACATTATACCAATAGCAGGTATGATTTTCGCAAGTTCGATGAATGGTATTAGCCTAGCGTATGAAAGAGTACACTCAGAATTATTCAGGGATAAAAAATACGACGATGCTAGAAAAAAATCTTTAGAAGCAGCTTTAATCCCGAGCACAAACTCTCTATTTGCTGTTGGAATTGTTTCTCTACCGGGGATGATGACAGGTCAAATTATATCTGGAGTTTCGCCACTCATAGCGGCTAGATATCAAATCTTAGTAATGTGCATGCTTTATGCTGCCGCTGGAATTACAACATCACTTTTTTTATCAATAATAAAAGTAAAAATCACAAAAAAAGTATTCAGCTAAAATATTATTTTTCTTTATTTTTAATATTAATGCCTAGTTCTAAGAGTTGTTTTTGGCTTACTAAATTTGGACTTTGGTCCATAAGAGAAGCCGCCGAAGTTGTTTTTGGAAAGGCAATAACATCTCTGATATTATCAGTACCAGCTAAAAGCATAACTAGTCGATCAAAGCCAAATGCGATCCCACCATGCGGTGGAGCTCCATAGGTTAAAGCCTCTACTAAAAAACCAAATTTCTCAGTCGCTTCATTTTGACTTAAGCCTAATAAAGAAAATATTTTTTCTTGAAGTTTTGGTTGATGTATTCGAATGGACCCACCCGCTATCTCATATCCATTCATGACTAGATCGTAACCACGACTCATAGCCTTAGAAGGATCCTTGACTAATAGCTCAATATCAACTTCTCTTGGGGCTGTGAATGGATGATGCATTGCAATAAATCTATTCTCTTCTTCATTAAAATCAAACATCGGAAATTCAGTAATCCAAACTGGTTTAAAATTATTTTTATCCGCTAATTCTTCGACACTTGCGATTTTTGTCCTTAAATGTCCTAAAGCATTAAGTACTATTGGTTTTGTATCACCAATGATAAGCAGGATATCACCATCCTCTATTTTCAATTCTTCTCTAATCGATTGTTGTAATTCTGCCGAGAAAAATTTAGAAATCCCGCCAATTAATGTTCCTGAATCAGCTTTCATCCAAGCCAAACCTTTCGCTTTGTATTTTTTGACATAATCTGTATAACTATCAATGACTTTCCTTGAGTACTTCGCACCCCCTTTCACTAAAAGACCCTTGACCGTATCCATTTTTTTAAATGCTTCAAAATCAGAAAGTTTTGTATAAGGTTCAATATCTAAGATTTCAAGTTCATATCTTAAATCAGGTTTATCCGATCCATATTTTTCCATTGCTTTATTATAGGTCATTTGTGGAAATGATTTTGGAAGTTGAATATTTTTAACTTCTTTAAATATAGACCTAGTTAATTCTTCCATTTTACTAAAAATATCTTCTTCATCTACAAAAGACATCTCTATATCTATCTGTGTGAATTCAGGTTGCCTATCAGCTCTTAAATCTTCGTCTCTAAAACATTTGACAATCTGAAAATAGCGATCATATCCAGCAATCATTAAAATTTGTTTATAAAGTTGAGGAGATTGAGGTAATGCATAAAATTTACCATTATGAATTCGACTAGGGACAAGATAATCTCTTGCTCCTTCAGGGGTAGATTTCATCAACACAGGCGTTTCAACCTCAATAAAATCATTATTTGACAAAAATTTTCTAGTGGCTTGATAGGTTTTATGCCTCAACAAAATATTATTCTGCAGTTCTTCCATTCGAAGTTCAAGATATCGGTATTTCAAACGCAAGTTTTCTTCAGATCCCTGTCTATCCGTTAAAATAAATGGAAGCGTGGCAGCCTCATTAAGGATTATATAATCTAAAACTAAAACTTCAATTTGACCTGTTTGTAGATTTGGATTTTCAGCTCCGACATCTCTGCTTCGTACAGTGCCTTTTATTGATAAAACATCCTCCATCGATAGTTTTTTTACTAATTCAAAATCACCTTTGGAGGTAGTTGAATCAAAAACTAATTGAACTTTCCCAAACCTATCACGCAGATCAACAAATACAATTTGACCATGCTGCCTTACTTTATGGACCCAACCATTAAGAAAAACTTCTTCATTTAAATCAGAGGATCTTAAATCTCCACACTTGTGAGTACGTTTATACATGTATAGTTATTCCACTTTTATATATAAAAAAACCGCATCTAAATTACATGCGGTTTTTTTAAATTCATTTCAATTTGTATTTTATCTTCTCGAGACCTTAATTCTATTTAAAGCTCTCATCAGAGAATTCTCTATTCTGATTTCATCATGCTTACTGTTTTTTTCAGTTCTTCTATTATTTGCTCTATCTATAGCATTTTGTGCTCTTTCAGAATCAATTTCAGAAGAAGATTCCACTGATTCGACAAGAATTTTAATATTATTATCAAGAATTTCCGCAAATCCTCCCCCCGTGGAGTAGAAGTCTTCTTCACCATTTACAGTGACTTTTATTTCACCAACTTTTAGTGCAAAGATACCTTCTTGGTGTTTCGGCATTAAACCAAAGGCACCATCTAAACCTGGACATCTTAGATAAGAGACTTCCTTTAGCACCATGCTCTTAATTGGAGTGATAATTTCTAAATTAAAAGAATTCATTATGCAACAGACTTCTTATGTTTCTCAATGGCTTCATCAATTGTTCCAACATATGAAAAAGAGTTTTCACCTAATTCATCTACTTCACCTTTCAATATTGCTTCAAAGCCCGATACAGTATCTTCCATACTAACGTAGCGTCCAGGAGTTCCCGTGAATTGTTCGGCAACAAAAAAGGGTTGAGACATAAATTTTTGGATTTTCCTTGCTCGTGCAACAGTCAGTTTGTCATCATCAGATAATTCGTCCATACCTAAAATTGCAATAATATCTTGTAGATCTTTATATTGCTGAAGGACAAATTGGACATCTCTAGCGACTTTGTAATGCCTTGCCCCAATAATTCTTGGATCAAGAATTCTAGAGGTCGAAGCTAATGGGTCAACAGCAGGGTAAATACCTAATTCTGCTATTTTTCTTTCTAAAACACTTGTAGCATCTAAATGTGCAAATGCCGTTGCAGGCGCAGGATCAGTTAAATCATCAGCAGGTACATAAACCGCCTGAACTGAAGTGATTGAACCTTTTTTAGTCGATGTAATACGCTCTTGGAGATCTCCCATTTCTGTGGATAAAGTAGGTTGATAACCCACCGCAGATGGCATTCTACCCAACAATGCTGATACTTCGGACCCTGCTTGCGTAAATCTAAAAATATTATCGATGAAAAGAAGAACATCTCTACCTTCATCGTCACGAAAAAATTCAGCCATTGCTAAACCACTCAAGGCTACTCTTAATCTTGCCCCTGGTGGTTCATTCATCTGTCCAAAAACCATGGTTGTCTTATTTATAACGCCTGATTCAGTCATTTCATTATAAAGATCGTTTCCTTCTCTAGTTCGTTCTCCAACACCAGCAAAAACGGAATAGCCACCATGCTCAGTAGCAATATTTCTAATTAATTCTTGTATCAATACTGTTTTACCAACTCCAGCACCACCGAAAAGGCCTGTTTTTCCACCTCTAGTATAAGGCTCCATCAGATCAACAACTTTTATACCTGTTACAAGTGCTTCAGTCGAAGTTGCTAATTCATCATGCTTTGGCGCAGGTCGATGAATTGGGTTCCTTTTTTCTGTTTCACAGTCCCCTTTTTGATCTATTGTATTACCTAAGACATCAAAAAGACGACCTAATGTTTTTTCTCCTACAGGAACAGAGATTGGTCCTCCAGCATCTTCTACTGCTGTCCCCCTAACCAAGCCGTCGGTAGAGTCCATAGCAACCGTTCTTACAACACCATCACCTAGGTGTTGAGCAACTTCAAGAACAAGCATTCCTTCTTCACCACGATCTATATTTAAAGCATTATAAATATCCGGAAGATGCCCATCTTTAAAAGCAACATCAACTACCGCTCCCATGACTTGTGAAATTTTTCCATTTAATGACATATTTGTCCCTTTTTTTTATCCTAAAGCTTCAGCACCACCAACAATTTCGAGCATTTCTGTTGTTATGGCAGCTTGCCTTGCTTTATTAAATTCTAATGTTAATTCTTTTATCATATCTTCCGCGTTAGTAGTTGCATTTTCCATTGAAACCATTCTTGCTGCTTGCTCACTAGCATAAGATTCCAGTAAATATTTCCACATTTGAATATTTAAATGCCGAGGAATCAGTGACTTCACTAAAGCCTCTTTGGAAGGTTCATATAATCGGTCATTCACGATTGAAGAATCATCTTCAAAATCTAGAGGTAATAAAACTTCTGATTTAACTTTTTGCTGTGCTACATTTACAAAGTAATTGTAGACAACATGAACTTCATCTACTTTTCTCGATGTGAAATGATCAATAATACTGCGCCCTATCATCATCGCAGCATCAAATTCCATTTCGGACCAGAAGTCAATATGACTTTCTACAATATTATAATCTCTTCTTTTAAAGTGATCTCTTGCTTTTTTACCAACACAAAATAAATCAATATTCTCTTTACCAAATTCATCAATTTCTTTTTGAGCAATCTTTAATAAGTTTGTGTTAAATGCACCAGCAAGCCCTCTATCGGCTGAAACAATAACATAGGCTTTTCTTTTAATTTCTCGCTTATCTAAGAGGTTTAGCATCCCCCGATCAACATCAGGAAGAATATGCATAATTACTTCAGTTAGTGACTGACTATAAGGCCTTGAATGCTCCATTCTTTCTTGAGCTTTTCTCATTTTTGCCGCAGCGACCATTTTCATCGCTTTGGTGACTTTCTGGATACTTTTGACCGATTTAATTCGATCACGAATGTCCTTGAGGTTTGCCATTATTAGATTTTAAATCCTGATTTAAAATTAGTAATAGCTTTTTCTAATAGATCACTAGTTTCATCCGATATTTTACCTTCTTTAACTATCCTTGCCAAAATATCTGCAGAATTAGCATCTAAATAATCAAAAAGACCTGATTCAAAATCGGAGACCCTATCAACTGCTAGATCATCTAAAAGTCCTTTTGAGGCTGCAAAAATAATAGCGACCTGTTTTTCGACATTCATTGGTACATATTGGTTTTGCTTTAGAATTTCAACCATTCTCTCACCCCGCGTTAATTGGGCTAAAGTTGCTTTATCTAGATCTGATCCAAATTTAGCAAAAGCTTCTAACTCTCTGAATTGTGCTAGATCTAAACGAAGAGTCCCAGCAACAGACTTCATCGCTTTTATTTGCGCATTACCACCAACTCGTGAGACAGATAAACCAACATCAATGGCAGGACGTATACCCGAGTTAAAAATATTAGTTTCTAAATAAATCTGTCCATCTGTAATTGAGATTACATTTGTTGGAATGTAGGCAGAGACATCACCTTCCTGTGTCTCAATGATAGGTAGGGCTGTCAAAGAACCACCACCAAGATCATCAGACAATTTAGAGGCTCTTTCCAATAGACGGCTATGTAAATAAAAGACATCACCAGGGAATGCTTCTCTTCCTGGCGGTCTACGCAGAACCAAAGACATCTGCCTATAAGCAACTGCTTGCTTTGATAAATCATCAAAAACAATTAATGCATGTTTTCCATTATCTCTAAAGTACTCACCCATTGCACTTCCAGAATAAGGAGCTATATACTGCATAGGCGCTGGATCCGATGCATTAGCAGCCACAACAGTTGTGTACTCCATTGCACCTTTTTCTTCTAATTCTTGAACCAAAGCTGCGACAGTAGATGCCTTCTGCCCTATTGCAACATAAATACAATAAACAGGTGCTTCTGTTTTGTGGGTATATGCTTGATTAATAATCGCATCAATCGCAACAGCAGTTTTTCCTGTTTGCCTATCTCCAATAATAAGTTCGCGTTGACCTCGACCAATAGGGATCATACTATCTACCGCTTTAATGCCTGTTTGCAAGGGCTCAGTTACGGGTTGTCGAGCCATAACTCCTAATGCTTTTCGTTCAATTGGTAAGGAATTAGTAGTCTCAATTGGTCCTTTCCCATCAATTGCCTGACCTAATGGGTTTACAACGCGACCAAGCATTGCTTCGCCGACAGGAACTTCAACTACACGGCCAGTCCTCTTAGCAAGATCACCTTCTTTTACTAATCTTGTTTCACCAAAAAGAACAAGACCAACATTATCTTCTTCTAGATTAAGAGCCATGCCAAAAACTTCATTCTGAAGTTCTACTAATTCCGAGCTCATCACATTCTCAAGACCGGAAACACGTGCAACACCATCACCAACCTGGATGACTTCACCAACTTCTGAGACATCAATTGAACCATCAAATTTTTCAATTTGATCGCGGAGTAACTTTGTTAATTGATCAGTTTTAATTTCCATAATATCCTATTTCTATCAAATTTGTAAGAGCTCTGTTCGCAAGCTCTGTAATTGGTTAAGAACAGATCCATCTAAAAAAGTATTTTCGATTCTAAGTTTAATCCCACCTATTATAGTTTTGTCTACAACGATGGAAAGATCAGTTTTTTTCCCCAACAAAGAATCGAGTGAAGATTTTAAATGTGCTATTTGTTTCTGATCTAATTCTTTAGAAACAATTCCTTTTACCGTAACGATATTTTTATCTTTTTTATAAAATCTCTCAAAATTAGCTTTTATTTCTTTGAGTACATGCACCGCATCTAGACCAGATAAATATGATGTTAACTCGAGAACAAGAATGTTTGCTTTATCACCAAAAACTTCTTTTAAGATTTTTATTTTATCAGCTCCAGCAATCTTTTTAGATTGTAGAAGAGCACGAAACTGATTTTCAGAAGTAACCAAACTAGTAAAGTCAACCAGAAACAAATAGACCTCATCTTCTAAGTTATGTTCCTTAGATACAGAATAAAGAGCTTTAGAAAGATCCTTTGCTGACTTTTTAAGCTTCATATTCTTTTAAGTTCTTTAATGACTCATTAATTAAAATTTGATTCTCTTCATTTGATAAATTCTTTTGAATTATCTTTTCAGCTACCAAAATAGAAAGATTTACGACTTCTTCTCTTATCTCGCTAATCGCTTTATCTTTTTCAACTTTAATTTGTTTATCGGCATCTTCTTTTATTTTTTGAACATCTTCACTTGCCCGACTCATTAAATCGGTCCTGACTTTTTCAGCTGCTGATTTAGCTTCAATATGAATTTCTTGAGCTTCAGATCTTGCCTTTCTGATTATTTCTTCAGATTCTGATTCTAAATTCTGCAATTCTATTTTAGCTTTTTCAGCATTTTCTAATGATTCCCTAATAGTATCTTCTCTGTTTTTTAGAGCAATCAAAAGAGGCTTCCATGCAAATTTTGCTAGAACAAAGCAGACAACTAAAAAAGTTGCTATTGTCCAGAAAAATAGACCTGGATCTAGTCGGACTAAAGGATTAGGTTGCGCTGATCCACCATGAGCCTGAGTCGACTCATGAAGAGCTTCGCCACCGGGCATTCCTTTAAATTGATCCATAGCTAACTACTTCTATTTCAAGATAAGCATTAAGAAGGTAAAAACTTCGGCAAGAATTGCAACACCTTCTAACAAGAAGAGAGGCAAATTAATGGCGCCCGTAATTTTATCAGCAGCTTCTGGTTGACGAGCAATACTCTCCGCCGCCGCAGCTGTAAATTTGCTGATTCCCATACCTGCACCTAAAACAATTAATCCCATTCCTATGGGTATAAGTAATGTTGAATCCATTATTATTTTCCTTTTTTTATTTAATGATGTACATGAATCGCCATACCAATGAACACCGCAGTTAGTAAAGTAAAAACATACGCCTGAACTAGTACAACAATAATTTCTAAAGCCGTGATCGCAGCTGCCATAGGGACTGAAATGAAAGCAACTCCAATTCCAGCAGCTGTACTATCAAACATTTCTCCGAAAATCGCCATTAGTGATAAAAGTGCGAGGAGAGCAATATGACCACCGGTCATATTTGCAGCTAAACGCATTGTTAGAGCAAAAGGTTTAACAAAAAGCCCCATTATTTCGATAGGGATTAATAAAAAATATACAGGTATTGGCAATCCATGTGGAACTAAATTTTTCCAATGCTTTATAAAACCATGTGCTAAAGTACCAGCTAGCATAATTGAAAAAAAGGTAATCACCGCAAGTGCACCCGTAACGTTAAAGTTTCCTGTCGCTGTTACTCCACCATGGAGTAATCCATTAATAATATTACCAGAATGAGTTCCATGGGGGTCAGCAGGAACGCCTAAAACAAAACGATTAACAAGACCAAGAACATCAAAAATAGGAATCATTCCAATACCATTCGCAAAGAGTATAAAGAAAAAAAATGTAAGTAAAAGCGGAGACCAGGTCATCACCCATTTATCTCCAACATTAGGCCTAACAATTGAATCGCGAATAAATTTAACAATAGCTTCGACTGCATTCATCCATCCAGTAGGTACAATAGTACCACTAGCAATAAATTTTCTGACAGGAATAATAATAAAGGTAATTAAGAGCAGTGCAACTATCCAGAGCATTAAAACATGCTTTGTCACTGAAAAATCTATTCCGAAAATATGAGTTGAGATAGGGATTATAGCATGCGATATATCAGAATTAGATACATGATGTATAATATTTGGCCCAACTTGATCCATTACGGAAACATTAGTATGTGCTAAATCTTTTACGCTCATTCTTTAAATTTAACTTTTATTTATGTGATTTTTAATGATACTAATAATTGTTTTTTAAGTTCTTAAAGTACAAGAAAAAAGCCGAAAAAAATACGCAACTAAACAATCAAATTAAAAGCATAAAATTGTTTTTTTTATTTTTTTTAAGGTAACCGAAAAAAAATCAGTTTTTTTTAAAATAAACTAACTTGTATAAACTATAAAAACCAATCACTAGGCCAATTGCTATTCCGATTAACACCCCAACTGGTGAAGAATTATATTTCGTATCGATGTAAATACCTAAAAATGTAAAAATTAAAACAGAAGCAATTAAAGAATAAGATGCCGAAGCAGCAGGACCGGATTGATGAACAACTTTTTGAAATGATTCTAGAGATTTTATGAAATTAAAATTATTATTTACTTTTTTACTCAAAAAGACTCGAAAAGTTGCTCAGCTAGATTGAGATTTTTTTTTTAATGATAAATCACACTTGCCTTCAAATTGAGCACCATCTTCAATTGTAAGCTTTTTATATACAATATTACCTTTCAAAACACATTGGCTACCAAGTATTACTTTTCCACTCGAGTTTATATTTCCCCGGACAGTCCCTCCAATTCTTATATCGCCACCAACTATATCACCATCGACTAATGCATCTTGAGAAATTCGAACAGGGCCTTTGGTGATAATGTCACCATTTACCCTTCCATAAATAATAACTCCTTGAGTCAATTTTATTGGACCATTTATTTCAACGTCAGGGCCAATCATCGTTTGAACATTATTAGAATTAGTGTTACTCATTACTCAAAGTTAAGTCATTCGTTAAATATTCTGGAAAGTAAAGAAGTGGATCTTTTGGCTCAAATTTTTTCCATACTTCAAAATGTAAATGAGGACCAGATGAAATACCGGTGCTTCCAACAAGGCCAATAACATCTCCTCTTTTAACTAATTCAAGCTGATTTAAAAAGTTTTGTTTATTATGTCCATAATGAGTGAAATAGTCATCTCCATGGTATAATATTATTTGATTACCAAACTCATAAGTCCAACCCGAAAATACAACCACACCAGATGCTGCAGCCATTACAGGTTCACCATCTTTGGCAACAATATCAATTCCATGATGAGTTTTAGTAACAAATAGCCCTTCAGAACCAGAATGCTGACTAACAAAACCACTAATAGGCGGAAATGAAGGAATATTCTCAATATATGAAATACTAGATTTAATGGTTTCAAAAGATTTGCTCGCGACATTAAAGTCCTGCCTTGCAGAGTCAAGGTTGAATGATGAGCCAAGCGACTTCCTAATTAAATCATCCATTTGTTTAATTCTTTCAAGATCTCGAGTAAGTTGTAAAACATTTAGTCTTTCCAATGCAAATTGGTCATACTGTTTTTTGATTCTTGAATAATTTGAAATGTTTTGAAAAGAGAAAGCAACAGCAATTAAAAAAAATGTAATTAGAAGCAGTATTGAAGTTGAAACAAACTTCAAACGATTCTTTGAAAAATAATATGATCTAGTTTTAGAATCATCATCCGGTATCAGTAAAATTGTATATTTTTTAGATTCCATGACTTAACTAATCTTTTTTCTTCATTAGATCAATAAGCCTATCTAGATCATCGTCTGAAAAATATGAAATTTCTAAAAGACCACCTTTTTTACCTGGTTTTATTTTTACTTTTGTGCCAAGAACTTCGATCAGAATATTTTGAATCGCCGTTAAAGAATTAAAAAGAGGTTCCTTTTTCTTCCTTTGTTTTGCACGATCTACATTTTGCTCTTTCACCAAAAGTTCAGCTCCTCGAACGCTTAAATTTTTAGATAAAACTATATTCCAAATTCTATTCATACTTTTAATTGTTTTAGCCTGTAATATGGCTCGTGCATGCCCAGCAGAGATATCTCCAATCCTTAAACTTTTTCGAATGTTAACGGGAAGATGCAACAACCTTAGCGAGTTGGAAATTGTTGCTCGCTTCTTACCTACTGATTTTGCGATGGATTCATGAGACATATTAAATGTAGAGTTTAAAACAGCATATGCTTCTGATTCTTCAAGTGGGTTTAAGTTCTCACGCTGTATATTCTCAATAAGAGCTAGCTCCATCATATCAGAATCTTTTTCAACTTCAAGGATATAGGCTGGAATATATATTTTTCCGGCTTTTTTCGAAGCTCTCCAACGACGTTCACCAGCAATGATCTCGTAACCTGTTTTATTTTTTCGAATTGTTATGGGAGTCAGAATACCTTTTGCCTTTATCGACTGCACTAATTCTGCTAGCTTTTCTTCATCAAAATAGCGCCTAGGTTGATTCGGGTTAGGATTTATATCTTTTAAAGCAATCTCAAGGACACCACTTAAATTGGCAATAGAGGATTCAACTATTGGATCTTTTTCTGGTCTTATCAAGGCCTCTAAACCTTTACCTAATCTTTTAATTGACACGTTGAAGAATCTCCTCCGTTAAGCTCATATAATTTCTTGCTCCTGTGGAGTTAGCATCATACAGTAAAACGGGCTTACCAAAACTTGGAGCTTCACTTAATCGAACATTTCGATGTATAAAAGTTTTAAATAATTTTTCTTTAAAAAAACTATCAACCTCATTAACAACTTGCTTAGATAGATTGAGTCGACTGTCATACATTGTCATCAATATTCCAATAATTTCTAATTTTTTATTAAGATGCCTTTGAACTAGCCGAACAGTGTTCAGGAGCTGTCCCAGACCTTCTAAAGCATAATATTCGCATTGAATAGGAATAACAAGAGAATTAGAAGCCGTTAAAGCATTAAGGGTAAGAAGCCCTAATGAAGGAGGACAATCTATGATGATGATATCATATTTATTTTCTATTTCTTTTAGTGCTTTTTGAAGCTGAAACTCTCGAGCCATGATACTAACTAGTTCTATTTCAGCACCGACTAAATCATTTGTAGAACAAATTAAATCAAGATGAGGAAAAGATGTTTTTGTAATTACATTTCTTATTCCGCTTCCTCTTAAAAGAATATCATAAATAGAACCATTTATTGTTTCAAAAAGAGTGGAAAGTCCAGTTGTAGCATTAGACTGTGGGTCTAAATCGATTAAAAGTGTGCGTACCTCTGTTACAGCCATGCTTAATGCAACATTAACTGCTGATGTAGTTTTTCCTACACCACCTTTTTGATTTGTAAATGCTAAAATTTTTGCCATAATAATTAATTCTAAAAATGTATTAAAATTTAGCCTAGCTTTTACAATTGGTAATGTAAAAAATATAGAAAATTATTTAATAATAATTATTATTAACTTTGACTGTTAATTTATAAGAAAGAAAATTAAAAATTAAAATGAAAGCACTTGTAAAAAAAGAGCCCAGTGTTGGTATTTGGCTTCAAGACATTCCCGAGCCAGTATGTGGGACTAATGATGTAAAAATAAAAATTACTCACTCATCTATTTGTGGAACAGATCTTCACATTTATAATTGGGATGAATGGGCCAAAAAGACTATAAAGACACCATTAATTATTGGTCATGAATTCTGTGGGATTGTTTGTGAAGTTGGATATGGTGTCACCCACTTTAAAAAAGGAGACCGCGTTTCGGGAGAAGGGCATTTAACATGCGGTAATTGTCGAAACTGTCGAGGAGGAAAAACACATCTTTGTCATAAAACTCTTGGCATTGGTATTCATCGTCATGGAGCTTTTGCAGAGTATTTAGTTATTCCAGAGTCAAATGTTTGGGCTATTCATGAAGATATTTCATCTGAGCTAGCTTCTTTTTTTGACCCGTTCGGAAATGCAACTCACGCCGCTCTCTCATTTGGGCTGGTTGGAGAAGACGTCTTAATTACAGGTGCAGGCCCTATTGGAATAATGGCTGTAGCTATTTGTAAGTTTGTAGGCGCTCGTAATATTGTTATTACAGATACGAATGATTATCGCTTAGACCTTGCTAAAAAATTAGGTGCAACAGAAACTTTGAATATTAAAAATAAGTCTATAAAAGATTGTTACAAAAAATTAAATATAGTTAATGGTTTTGATGTTGGGTTAGAAATGTCTGGTAACCCAAAAGCATTCAATAGCTTGCTTGAAAATATGTATAATGGAGGTCAAGTTGCGTTACTCGGGCTACTTCCTGAATCGACTCAAATTAATTGGGATAATATTATTTTTAAAGGTTTACATGTTAAAGGTATATATGGTAGAGAAATGTATGAGACCTGGTATAAAATGACTCAAATGATTAGAAGTGGTTTAAATATTTCAGAAGTTTTAACACACAAAATACCAATTCAAGACTATAAAGAGGCTTTTAAAATTTTAGATTCAGGTAAGTGTGGTAAAATTGTACTTGAGTGGTAAATGATTAATCCTACAAAGCATTATACTGAAATTATTGAATCTATTAAGGATGATGGATTGTATAAAACAGAAACGAGTATAACATCGCCTCAAGGTGTTGAAATAACTATTCAAAATAATAATCAAGTATTAAACTTTTGCGCAAATAATTACCTTGGTCTCTCCAATCATCCTGAAATAATTAGTGCAGCCAAAGAAGCATTGGACAAATACGGCTTTGGAATGGCTTCCGTTCGTTTTATTTGTGGAACACAAAATTTGCATAAAAGTTTAGAATCTAATATTTCTTCTTTTTTTGGTACAGAAGACACTATTCTTTATTCATCGTGTTTTGATGCGAATGGAGGATTATTCGAGACTATCCTTGGCCCTGAAGATGCTATAATATCAGACGGATTAAATCATGCTTCTATTATTGATGGAATCAGATTATCAAAAGCACAAAGATTCAGATATAAAAGTAGCGACATGAATGATTTAGAGGAGCAATTAGTTAAAGCAAAAACATCTAATTTAAGAATGATTGCTACTGATGGCGTATTCTCAATGGACGGCCATATTGCTAAACTTGATGAAATTACTACATTGGCAAAAAAATATAACGCAATGGTAATGGTTGATGATAGCCACGCAACTGGCTTTATTGGAAAGACCGGAAGAGGCTCAGCCGAATTCCACGGCGTAATGAATAAAATTGATATTTGGACATCCACATTAGGGAAAGCTTTGGGAGGAGCCTCTGGTGGCTTTACATCGGGTTCTAAAGAGATTATAGATTTGCTTAGGCAAAAATCACGGCCATATCTCTTTTCAAACACTGTTTCTCCAAGTATTGTGGCTGCTGGAAATAAAGCTTTTGACCTACTTGAAGAAAGTACAGACCTTCGAGATAAGCTTGAAAAAAATACAAAATATTTTAGAGAGCAAATGACAAGCAATGGATTTGAAATTTTAGAAGGTAATCACCCAATAATTCCGGTTATGCTATATGACGCTATTATTGCTCAAAAAATGGCAGAAGAGATGTTGAAAGAAGGGATTTACGTTGTTGGTTTTTATTTTCCGGTTGTACCAAAAGGGAAAGCTCGAATTCGGATACAAATTTCTGCAGCTATGGATTATCATCATCTAGATAAGGCTCTTAATGCTTTCAAAAAAGTAGGTCAAAAGATGAAAATAATTAGCTAAGGTCATTCCTTGCTACAGTAAAAGAGCTCGAAGTATATTCATCAACTTTTTAAGTCTTAAAACAACGAAGATAACATGCAAAATAATTTAACACCTAGATATTTAATCATTGGAGTAATCCTCGCTTGGGCTATTTATGCCCTCCTGCCAACATGGCAATATCATAATATGACGGATGAAAAGAAAGAAGAGTTACGTACTTCTGGTGATTTAAATAAAATTGAAACTAAAATAATAAGGCAAGGATTAGACCTTAAGGGTGGTATGTATATTGTTCTTGAAGCAGATATACCTACGCTCATATCTAATCTTTCCTCAGTTGATGATGAAAGATTAAAATCCTTAATTCAAAAAGCTAAAGAAGAATCTGTAAATCCTGATATCGAATTTTTTACTGCTTTTGAAAACAATATAAAAAAAGATGGAATAAAACTTTCTCGATATTATCATGAATACGGATCCTCACTTGAAAATATTTTAATAGCGCTTGAAGAAGAAGCTGATGATGCGATTAATAGAGTCTTAGAAATTCTACAAAATAGAGTAGATCAATTTGGTGTCTCTGAGCCAACGATCCAAAAACAAGGGAAACATAGAATTGTCGTCGAATTAGCAGGTATACAAGATTCTGATAGAGCTAGGTCATTGCTGCAGAGTACTGCTTTACTTGAATTCTATCTTGTCAAGAATATGGCTGTTACAAATGAAATGATTACTCAACTTGATGATGCCTTAAAAGGAATGAATGACCTAACACTGTCATCTGAAAAATTAAAAGAAGAGCCTAAAAAGAAAAAAAGTGATGACTCTCCAACTGAGAACAATACAACATCAGTTTCAGAACTTTTTGGCGAGTCTGAGAACTTAAATGATAATAAAGATGGAGATGAAGAAAGCCTTAATGAAAGTTTGATCGAGGCTCCATTCTCCAGCTTATTAACTGCGGTCCCAGGTGACATCGCGGTAGAAGAAAAAAATATATATGCAATCAAAAAGCTATTGGCAATGCCTGAGATTCAGTCTCGGTTGAGTAATTCAAATGGACAGTTCTTATTGAGTAATGATTTAGAAGTTCCATCTGTCAATTCAACAGAAAAATATTATAAGCTATATTATGTTGAAGATAAGCCCGAATTAACCGGTGGTATTGTAGATGAAGCTAGTGCTGACTTAGGTAGCTTAGGAAGTGGATCTGCTGGCCAAGCAGTTGTATCACTTACCATGAATAGTGATGGCTCAAGAACTTGGTCTAGGGTAACAGGATCCAATATAGGTGAACGAATTGCTATCGTACTAGATAAAAAAGTACATATGGCTCCATCCATAAGAGAAAAAATTCCTGGTGGAAGAACTCAGATTGAAGGGTTTGCAAGTATTACTGAAGCTAAAGATTTAGCTATAATTTTAAGAGCAGGTGCACTGCCTGCGCCTGTCAATATAATCGAAGAGCGTATTGTTGGACCTAGCCTTGGTGCTGATTCAATAAGACAAGGAACTCAAGCAGTTATCTTTGGTCTAATTTTAGTCCTAATATTTATGCTTTTTTATTACAAACTTGCTGGAATTATTGCTGATTTTGCATTAATCTGGAATATTTTAATTGTTCTAGCCGTTCTAGCATCACTGCAAGCAACTTTAACCCTTCCCGGTATTGCCGGATTAATATTAACAGTTGGGATGTCAATTGATGCTAACGTTATTATTTTTGAAAGAATTAGAGAAGAATTGCGAAAAGGAAAAACTCCTAAAACAGCAATTGATTCTGGATATGAAAGAGCAATTACTACTATCATCGATGCTAATGTTACAACATTAATAGCTTCATTGGTGCTCTATCAATTTGGTACAGGACCCATTAAAGGATTTGCGACTGTATTATTCTGGGGTATTCTAGTTAGTATGTTTACTGCTGTTTTTATTACACGAACTATTTTTAATGCATATGTATCACGCAGAACAATTACAAGCCTGAGTATATAAAATGAGAATTATAAAAGAAACAAACATTAACTTTATGGGAAAAACCAAGATAGCAGCGCTCCTATCTACCTTAATGATTTTAGCTGGTGCTATATCAATGGTTTTAAATGGTGGTCCTAAATTAAGTATTGATTTTAAAGGTGGAACTCTAATTGCAGTGAATTTTACTGAGTCCATTGATATAGAAAAGGTTAGGTCCGAATTAAAATCCGTTTCAATAGATGGTCAAATATTTAATTTTAGCAATGCTGAAATAAAACATTTTGGAGATAATTCAAATATAGCGATACGAATTGCAAGTATCGATGAGGAACCAGAACAATTTTCGAAAAAGATCACGGAAAAACTTGCTAGTATATTTCCAGATCTTGTACCCGAGGATAAAGAAAATTTTATTTTATCCCTTGAAAAAGTTGGACCTAAAGTTGGAGCCGAGCTCAGCAGTAATGCTCTTATGGCTATTTTAAGTGCCCTCGCTCTAATATTAGTATATGTTTCAATTAGGTTTGAATTTAAATATGCGATTGGAGCAATAGCAGCATTAACCCACGATGTATTGATAACTCTTGGAGTCTTCTCTATTTTGAATTATGAAGTTTCACTTGCTGTAATAGCAGCATTTTTAACTATTGTTGGGTACTCTCTCAATGATACTATCGTTATCTTTGACAGAGTTCGTGAGAATGTCAAAGCGCTTAAAAATGTTCAAATGAAAAGTGTAATAAATCGAAGTATTAATGAATCTTTAAGTAGAACAATTGTTACATCCCTAACCACTTTCTTTGTTGTTTTAGTCCTTTTTCTAATCGGTGGAGAAGTCATACACACATTTTCTTTTGCAATGATGGTTGGTGTTATAATTGGTACCTATTCTAGTATTTTTGTAGCCAGCCCAGTAGTTATTAAAATGGCTTCCGAATAGAAAAAATAAAAAAAATACATATTTCTAATAGCATCATTCATGATGCTATTTTTTTATAATGATAAAGACTTTTAATAAACAAAGTGCATTTATTAAGACTTCTTTTGGTACACTCCAAATTGTAGCAAGTCTAAATGGAATCAATAGTATTAAAAAAATTGATAATAAGAAAAGAATATATTCATCATTAAAATCATCTAGCTATCATAAAATAATGCAGAAAACAATTGAACATCTTCATGAGTATTTTTTAGGTACTCGAAAAGAATTCAATATTCCTATTGTACTTGAAACAACTCAGTTTTATGAGAAAGCTTTATTAGCCGTTCTAGAAATACCATTTGGAGAGATAAGAACCTATAAGTCAATTGCCAAAATAAGTGGTAATGAGAAAGGAAGTCGAGCCGTCGGTACGGCAAATTCAAAGAACCCTATTCCGATTATTATTCCCTGTCATAGAGTAATACCTTCTAACGGCTCTATCGGTAATTATAGATATGGTAGAAAAGCTAAAAAAGACTTATTGGAGCATGAAGGACATTCTTTTAATGGGGATCTTTTTTTCAACTAGAAGTATTGATAACTTTAGGAATATATGAACTCTATTACAAAATACTTTAAAGCTAAAATATTTGCAGGACTAGCCACACTCCTACCATTATACTTAACATTTTTTGTTATCAAATTTTTATTTACAACCTTAGACGAGATATCTGATCCGATTTTAACAAAATTTAAACTTGATATACCAGGGTTAGGAATATTCCTTACTCTTGTTCTGATATATATTCTTGGAATATTAGTTACTAATTTTTTAGGACGTAAAATTTTCAACATTGGTGAACAGATTGTTAAAAAAGTACCCATCGTAAACATTATATATTCAACACTTAAACAAATAACGGATACTTTCACAAAAGGATCATCTGATGCATTTGAGGGTGCTGTTTATATTCAATATCCTAGAGTAGGCTTATGGACAATGGCTTTTATTAGTGGCCAATCAAAAACTAAAGAAGGCACTTTATACTATCATCTTTTTGTACCAACAACTCCAAATCCAACTTCTGGTTTTTTTCTAATGATTCCTCAAAAAGATGCAATACCCACAGGAATGTCCGTTGAGGTTGGATTAAAGACAATTATTTCGGGTGGTTTATTAGCCCCTAAAGAAAACCCTCTGCCTTAAAACTTCTGACCTATACCAAAGTGAAAAGCTCCGGAATTCCATTCACCGTAACGATACCCCCATCCATAATCTAATCGTAAAACATTTATAATTGGAAAAGGAACCCTAATACCGATCCCAGTACCATGCATAGGCTCTAACTCTTGAATATTAGTCCAATTAACGGCTGTAGCTCCAATATCATTAAAAAAGACTAATATAAGACCTGTTTCTATACCTAGAGAAGTTGCATACTTTGGAATTATTTCATATCTAACCTCCATTGAAGCATATATACTCTGATGTCCAAAACGAAAATTTTGAGACTGAGAATAAAACAGAGAGGAATCAGGTAACTCCCAACCACGAATAGTTGAAGTTCCACCCAAATAATTTAGCCACAATTCTTCTTTTTTACCCCATTTAGAATTAAGACTTGTATTTAGACCCATTACTAATTTTTTATCAATAGTATTTATTCTGTAAAAAAAAGAATAGGACTGATTCCACTGATTTAACCAAAAATTTTCTGGAGCGATACCAATAGCTTTACGTAAATATTGAGAGATTAAAAGCCCTTTTCCTGGATTCCAATAAATGTCTCTAGAGTCGTACTTGACCATTATGGAAGGTGCAAAATAAAAGAATGATCTTTTTGACTTCTTATTTAAAAATATTTTCTCCTCCAACTCAAAACTAAAATTAGCTTTGATACTTTGACCAAACCACTTACCAAAGCTCATATTAAAACTATTTACTTTTATATCTTTATCTAAAAAAGTATGCTTGAACAAACTACTACCAAGTTCAAGATTCATAGACACATGATTACCAAAAATCCAAGGATCTGAGAATTGAAGGCCATATGTATCTTTACCACCAATGGTACCACCTAAAACTAAAGACTGGTTTTTACCTCTATAATTATTTAGTACCCATAAACCCGCAATTGACCAACCAGTATCCTCTTCAAAAGTAGGTAGAACAATTGGAGGAGTCTTCTGTATGGATTCAGTTAAAAAAAAAGTTAATTCTGCACATTTATTTTCTAATGGAATCGCTTTCCATTCAACTTGACTGAATAAGCCTAAGTTTTCTAATCTATTCATATCACTATTTGCAAGCACACTATCCAAAGTAACATAAATAGGATGTCGAATTTCTCTTTCTATTATATAATCAAGAGTTTTATTATTACCGATAAATTTTACAGAAGTTACTCGCGGTTTAAATGTCTGAGAATAAAGGGTACTAACGAAACAAAGAAGAATTAAAAAAAGGCCTTTATGAGGCCTTTTTTTAAAATTATATAAAATCACTAGTTAAATATCTATCCCCTGAACCATCAAACGCTTTTTGTATTCGATACCTTGCTTGGAATATGTATCCGTAATAGCCTTTTCTAACTTATCTGCAACTTTCAAACTCTGTGTTTCGACTTTAATATTTCTTTCGTCTAACTCTCTAACTTTGTAGGTAGAAGTTACATCTTCATAAATATGCCAAACACCATCAAATTCTTTAGGGCTTCCATATTCCATTAAAACTTTGTGTTTTATAATATCAGAAGCAGCAAGTTGAGGAAATCCTGTGTCTTTCAATTTCACTTTTTTTGTTATTCCTTCAAGTATAAAATGTGAATCATTATTGTTGGTTGTACTATAAATAAAATCAACGTTCACAAATTCTAACATAATAAGTTCATGTGTGAGTCTAGATGTATATTGAAATTCTACAGATGCACGTTTAATTGGTAGAACGAAACCTTCTCTAGTTGTACGGTTATCGTCGTGATAAATAACTTCAACTGTTGTATCTGGTATTATTGATAAAACAGCAGGAAGGTTTGATTCCCAAGGAGCAAGGAGTTCATCTCTGAATACCCATCCATTAGGAATCCTCTTTACTGGAATTACAGATTCAATGTTTTTTCTAGTTGTAACTTCAGTTTTTGTAAAATTATCTTCAACAACTTCTCTTTTATTATTACGTGAGTCATCGCTTTTTCTTTCTTCTTTTTCAGCCGCTTTTCTAGCACCAAATAACTGTAATTCACCTGCTTGGATCGGCATCAAGAAAAGAAGCGTTAAACAATATGTAAATATATTTCTCATAATATTTTTTTGATAGTTCTATCTTACCTCAGAAATGTTATTTTTATCTATCTATAAACTTACTCAAATTAACACAATCTACTATAAAAAAAAAGCTCTCTAAAAAGAGAGCCTTTTTAGTTTAAATAGTCAGAAATACTATTTCCGACCTCTAGCCATTGGAGACCTAGAAACATTACCATTTTTGTCAATAAAATAAAGGTAACCAGACTCACGGGTCACCCCTGCATCTGCAACCTTTTCTGCGTTACCGCCACCTTTGCCCGCGCGAGCCATTTGTGAACGCCAAACATTACCATCTTTACCAAGATAATATAAATAACCTTTATCTTTTGATACCCCTGTATTTGCTACTACTTCAGCCATCGAAGACCTCCATTCAAGTGTTAAACTGGTTTTTTGGTAGTGGAGACAAGGTAAAAACCTTTATTCTCTCATTTCCAATTGTACGACAGAACAGGACAATCTGTCAAGTTTTTTCTCATTATTGGTTATTAGGGTTTAAAAAGTATCAATCAGACTTTTTTAGGACGCTTTTTTAAATAAAAAAAGATGATACAAGTATCATCTTTTTTTTATCAGTACGCCAGAGAGGATTCGAACCTCTGACCCTCGCCTTAGAAGGGCGATGCTCTATCCAGCTGAGCTACTGGCGCATACATGTTTATTAGGTTTTTATTTTACAAATATTTTTTTTATAAATTATAATAAACATTATCAGTCTCTTTTCTGAATTTATTTTTGACTCAAAACTTCTAAAAGCTCTACTTCAAAAATTAATAGACTATTCGCTGGAATCTGGGGCCTCGCCCTTGGACCATAAGCAATATTTGGATGGATAAAAAACTCATATTTTGACCCCACCTTCATTAATTGCAATCCTTCTGTCCAACCTTTTATTACTTGATTTAATCCAAATTCAGTAGGCTCACCTCTATCAACAGAGCTATCAAATTTACTCCCATCCATTAACCGACCGACATAATGCACTTTAACACGGTCTGTCTTTTTTGGCATTTCTCCAGTACCTTCTTTTAGTACTCTATACTGCAGACCTGTTGGAGTTTCTTTGATATCCGAATTATCTTTCTTGTTTTTGTCTAAAAATTCATCCGCAAGCTTCAAGTTACCACTACCTTGATTCTTCTCGTTTTCTCTTATTCTATTTTGGAGCAGAGACATTACTTCTCTTCGCTCTTTTTGATTAAGTTTTGCATCTTCTTCACTCAGCTCCATTCCATCAATCAATCCAGCTAGAAATACATCGTAATCAATACCCACATTTTGACGTTTTAAATTCGCCCCTAGGTCTGCTCCAATTGAATAACTTGTAGAATCTTCGAAAGATGATAAGTTCGAGACTGATTTATTAGAGCTCTGACTATTACATCCTATAAAAAATAAAATAATTAAAGTAATGCTAAATTTCATTTATATTCCTTTTTGTTAAAGTTAATAGAACTCTTACTCGCTATCATATGCAAGTAAAAAGATTCCGGCTAAAATAGCAAGACATGCTAAACCTAGCAAAGGATGATTCCCAATAAATGATAATATAGTAGTTACAAATTCTAGAAGAAAGATTGCGAGTCCTCCAAAGATAAGATACCAAGCTACTTGTTTATTTTTCATACTTAAGCCTATTAATTCTTGTTAAATAGATTAATGTTTTATTATTGGTAATTTAACCTATAATAAATTACGAATTTTTAATACAATCTTGGAAATAATTGATGAAACCAATCTCGAATTTTTCAATACGTACTATTCTTGGCGGCTATGATAATAATTTAAGCTACATTATCACATGTAATCGAAGCAGAGAGCAAGTCATCATTGATGCTGGAATTGAATTTAAATTAATATCAAAATATATTTTAAAAGAACCAACCGCAATTCTCATCACTCACACTCATAAGGATCATATTTTACATCTTGATCAATACGCAAAAAACTATCAAAGTTCTTTTATCATTGGCCATCCAATTTCTGCTGATAAATTTTTAAATACCCATTATCGAGTAATTAGACATAATGAAATATTTAAAATTGGAGACCTTGCTTTCACTGCAATCCATACTCCAGGGCATTATGTTGATTCTATCTGTTACCAATTATCCCCAGCACTTTTTACTGGTGACACAATGTTTGTTGGTCGAACGGGGAGAGTCATAAATGCTGGTAGTAATGTTGAAGAGCTCTATGATTCCGTTTACAATAAGATTCTAAATCTTCCTTCAAATATTAGAATTTACCCCGGTCATCACTACGGAGAAGAGATGAGCATTACATTATCAGAAAATATTAATATCAGCTTACTTCTTCAGGCTGAAAACTTTTTAGATTTCTCGAAAAGAATGGATCATTATGAAAAGAATAGAACTCCTGATAACTAGGATAGACAAAAGATTTTAATATGAAAAACAAAATACTTATGAGCTTCATTATTTTGTTATCATTTAGTTGCGGTAATCAAACTAGTCTAAATAATGACTGTTTAGATTGTGGTGCTGGTTTAACAAATGGTTTTTTTTATAAGGAAATAGTTTTTGAAGATATCGCATCTAACTTGATTGAGATAAACTCATCAGCAAGTGTTATTGGTACTTGTATTAGATTTAAAAAAGATGGCGTTAATTTTCTAGAAGCATATGTCGTTGAAGATTGTTGTTGTATTGAGTTTCAGTAAATGAATTTTAAATCATATTTAACATCTGAATATCCTTCAAGGGCTATAATTGCATTGCACGGATGGACAGGAGATATCAACTCAATGGAGCCTTTCACAAAAGTTTTAAAGTTGAAAGACACGAAGTGGATAGTTCCTGAAGCTCCTTATTTAGCTACTGGGAATGGTTTTTCATGGTTCGAGGGAAATGATTCGATTGGTTGGAAGTATGATGAATCTTTTCGAATATTAACAACAATCATAAACAATTTAAAAGACGATGGCTTTAACAAAAATAATATATTTATAATAGGTTTTTCGCAAGGTGCTTGTCTCTCAATGGAGTATTTAATTCGACAAAAGTTTTCTTTAGGTGGCATCATTCCTATAGCTGGCTTTATAAAGTATAAAAAAAGGGTTAAAGCTGAGTCAACCCAATCGAGTAAAAAAACCCCAATTTTATTACTTCATGGAAAAAGCGATAAAATTGTTGACCCAAAAGAAAGCAACCAATCTTATAAAATATTAAAAGAATTAGGTTACGTACCTAAACTAGAACTTTTCGCTGGAGGACATAAGATACCAATCCAGGCACAAGCTATTATTCAAGATTTTATTTATTAAAAGTAACTTTTAATAGTTAATGAAGCAAAAATTTTAATTATTCACTAATCCTTTTTTTCTTCTGGAATAAAATCCATCGAAACAGAGTTTATACAGTAACGTGTACCAGTTGGTTTAGGGCCATCATTAAAAACATGTCCTAAATGACCATCACAATTACTACATACTATTTCAATACGCATCATACCGAAACTTTTATCTTTGATTTCTTTAACTGAGCCTGGAACTGATTCAGAAAAAGCTGGCCAGCCACAACCTGAATTATATTTAGTTTCTGATTCAAAAATTTTATTACCACATCCAGAACATAAATATGCACCATCATCATAATTTTTATCATGTTTACCTGTAAATGCTCTTTCAGTACCTTTTTCTCTTAGGACATAGTATTCTTCAGCGGTTAATATTTTTTTCCATTCTAAATCTGTTTTTTCCATTTTTTCTCTTTGATTTTTTTTATTAAAGACATTTTGCTTTCTGATAATATTGGATTGGCTATAAACCTTGCTTAAATAAATAAATAGAGTCAAAAACAAGCAAGATAATAAAAGACTTTTTAGTAGTATTATTTTCATATGCTTTTATTTATTCCGGAAATAATTAGAGTACCCGAAAAAGAATTTGATGCATTCGTCTGAAAGACTTCAACCTCCATTAATCCACAATTTTCAAAAAGGTCTTTCCAATCTTGAATAGATAAAAGCTTCATCTGAGTATTCAAATCTTTTGGCCAAGAATGACTAGTCTCATTTTCTAAGTAATAATCTACACCAGAAATAATTCGACCATTTGGTTTCAACCATTTTTCTAACATATGAGATATTAATATTTTCGGATTTTTAAAATAATAAAGGACTTCCATGCTATGAATAAAATCAACTTTAGACTTAGGACTCCAAAGCATAAGGTCTTGGAAAAAGTAATCCCCTTCAGAGTCTATTTCTTTCGCATTTTGAATCATACCTTCTGCACCATCAACTCCAATAGCTCTTTTACATAAAGGATGGTTCCTCATTTTTCGTACAACCCATCCATTCCCACAACCAGCATCAATAAATTCAAAAGGGACAGTTTGCTTTTTAACTAAATAGTCTAGCATTGTCTCTACGGCATTGTTATGATTTCTTTCCATGCCTTTATCTTTACCAAGACTAGCCCAATTACTAAATATATCTGTAGCTTTATTTAACATAATAATTATCGATAATAGTTTAATGTACCTGAAGCAGCTATTCCAATACTTATAAAGTATAGGACTCCTGAAATTTCATCTGGAAGACTAAAATATGAATCAGCAGTAATAACCGTACCGCCTGCTACTCCCATCCAAAAGAACATAACTAAAAATTTCTTAAAATTTAAAAGCATTATAAATAAGTAGACCAAATTAAAAGATAATAAAAAAGTACATAGACTAAAAAAGATACTACTATTGCTCGTATTAAATATTTTCTCAACATTTATTGAAGCTGATCTGCTATTTTTAAAATATCTATAATGGTATGCTCTTCATCATAATTTAAATCTCCAGCCCACCATTCAAAATCAGATAGAATATTTTCAGAACTAAGACTAGATAATAGTAACGAAAGATCAATAAGTGTTAAACTACCATCACTGTTAAAGTCTCCTTTAATATTTATAATTTGAAAATTTGACATTACTTCAAATCCAGTTAGTAAGCAAGTTATCGCAGCGGAAGAATGCCCGCCAACTGCTTCAGGAAAGAGCATAAGGTTAACATTAGAAGAACCATTATCTAGGAAAGCATCATAAGCAATTTGAGAATTCGCATAAGGGATGATATCATCCCCCATTCCATGATAAAGATATGTTGGACTATTTGGAGACCAATCCAACAAAGTATTTTCTAGTAAACTCTGGCGAAAAAAATAGTTTTCATTATTTTCAAATTCTTCTAGAATCTCTGGAAGTAAAATTTCTAATGGGTTATCTGGCATCATTTGATTTATGACTGAAGATGAATGAGTACCATCGAACAATGAGGGTAATGTATCGGACCAAAAAGGTGTGAAATAATCAGAAAATTCAACATCAGGACCTTGATATGTCCAAAGATGGCTTGTAAGTACATATGGGACATAATACGGGTTCGAATAAGTAGGGATAGATAGAAAGTAATCAACCATCGTTCCAGCAAGATCATAAGGACCGGCCATAGGGAATGATGCCGTTACAGAAAATTCATCAGAGTTCATTAATTGCATTCCTCTTTGAGCCGCTAATGTTGCATATCCTCCTTCAGAGTAGCCTAATAAGAACAATTGATTATTATACTGAAAATCTTGATTTTCAAGAAGTACAAAAGATAAACTTCTTACTGCACGTATCATATTTGTCACAGCATGTGTGTATGAATCAGCAACAATATAAGGATGAAAAGAGCTCTCATCACCAAGACCTTCGTAATCCGGAAAAATAGATATATATCCTGAAGAAGAAGCGATAAGGCCAATTAGTGTGGTCTCATAATTATTTAAACTCATTCCTGTAATGGATGGAGCATTCTCATCCAGTATTTCGGTACCATGTTGATAACTTAGAATTGGAAATGCTTCTAGGGGGGATTCTGGAATACTGACTAAACCGGCTAAAGTATCTAAGATTCCATCTTGATTAATCGACTCATATTGAATATCATAAACATTGATTGGATATATTATTTCGGAAGAGTTAATGCCAACGGAGTTAACAAGAGCATTTATCAGGTTAATCGATATTCTATCTTGAAAATTATATTCAACTATATCACCCGAATCAGTTTTTGCTATTGATACTAATAAAAAGAGAGAGAGAGATCTTTTAAGCCCTCGTATAAAATATCTTTTATTGAACATTATTAGAATAAGGTTAAAAATATTTCTGAAGGCAATTTTTTTTAATATTATTGGCACAATATTGTTTTTTTTAAATAGAAAAAAGAATATAGTTTTGAAGGATCATAATTAATTATCGATAGTATTCAAAGATTGTTAAAGTAAAAAAAAAGACCTAGAATAAAACAATTCATAATAAAACCTTACTTTTATTTTTTAAGATTGTTCTAAAATCACTAAAACAAGAGATCTAATTTATTATAAATCAAAGCTGTTTATTTAGTAGAAATTTGAAGTTGAGTATGTCGTCTCATGATTTTTATTTTCGATAGGTAATTTAAAAAGGTTAAAAGCTAAAGAAATCCGATCAAAAGAGCTTTTATTTATATCAACAGCATGACTCAAAGAAGAATTAAATAATACCATCTTACCTTCCTCCGGTTCTATCTGAAGCATGTCTAGAAGACCTTGATTACTACTTCTAAATTTTAAGTTCCCAGATAGTTTTTTAGTTTGTAAATAGTAAACACAGGAAAAAAATGATTTTTGTTTATGATCATGCCATCCGGTTGATTCACCAGGCTTTGCGATATTAAACCAAAATTCATTTTCTAGAAAACCTAATTCTTTACAAGGTACTATAGAGAATTCATCATAACTCTTTTTTATAGCTTTATAGGCAAAATTAAATAGTGATTTAATTAAAATGACATGATGAAGATCTAAATACTGATTCTCCAAACGATTATTAATTTTATGAGAATACCTAATACTATTAATCGATTTTTCTAAATTTTCAATTACGAGTAAACGATTTTTTCTTGAAAATTTAGGATAAAGTTCTAAAATTGAATTAAAATCAGATTTCAAATTTATTACTATATATTTTATCTAAGGTTTAAGATTTGAGAATCCAAATGTTTGATGAAGTACGGAAAAAACAAATGCCAAAACAATTAATTTTTGAGAAACTACCTGGAATATTAATGCAGAGTTATTTAAATGTGCTGAAGGACCAAAATGAAGAACACCAACATAGACAAAAATTGATAGAAAAAAGAAAGCATATCCTAAAGAATATTTTTTCTTAATTGAGCTAGATCTAAAAATAACGATTGTGTAAAGGAATGCCGTTATCAGAAAGCAATGAAATATATTGTTTGCAAAAAAAATATGAGCATCCAGGACAAGATCTGAAGGGGTTAGACCTGTTCCGATTAAACAAATAGACCCTCCAAAAGCACTTAATGTCCCAAATAGTGCGATCGAATAATTAATTTTATTATCTTTAAAAAGAAGTGGTAGAGTAGAATAGTATAAAATAAAAGTTAATCCAACAATGGTTAAAGAAAATGAGAACATAATCATTGATAAATAATTTGGTTCACCATTTCTTGAAGCATAAGCACCCATATCTGAAAAAAAATTCTCTGTAAATGTATACCCTATTGAAGCTTTATTAAACATTGTTCCTCCTGGATATAGAAGCATCCCTATAATCTGGAAGAGAATGAATAAAAAAATTGCGAAGCGAGGTATAAAAACAAGCTTGTAATATTTACTTAAGATATTATTATTGGAGGTGAAAAGCATATTCAAATTTTACATAAACCAAATATTCAAAATACGATATTTTATTTTCTATGACTTTTTATTTGTTAAAAAAAAGTGCAACTTATTAAGCCCACTAAAAAAGATCATCCTTACTTCCAATATGTTTCTAGATTAATTATAATTCCTGAAATTGAAAAGAGAGGATACCACTGGTATAGGCAAGAAACTGTATTTTATAACTAGTCTGTCCAATATTCTCATAAATAATAAATGCTTTAGTTGGATTTTCAACACTTGCCACGTGGGTTGTCATATTGTAACTAATTACCTCATCTATCTCACCATATTGCACTGCATTATTATTTGAATACCATACAGTATTTTCGGATGGTGGGCTTACTATTTCTGAATAGCTAACATCTAATGATTGAGCCGAAACATTTCCTAAAACGACACTTGGCATACCATAAAAGCCCTCTCCAAATGGCACCTGAATAACTTTAGCCGAGAGATGCCAAGTAGATGAGGAATCAACTTCTGTTTCATTGATTAGATTATAATAAAAATTAGATACCATTATATTACCTGTTACTACTTCAATTGAATTAGGTATTATATCCTCAATTGAGTCATCTTCACATCCACCTATAAATAAAGCTAGTAAAAATATATTTGCTTTCATTTTGATTCCTTTCTTTTTTTTGTATCAATTATTTTTTGTATTTCAACATAGGGTGTTCTTCCGATATATGGTCCATATGTATTATCTTTATAATTACCCAAGTTTTTAAGACCAGCTAAAATTTTATATTTTTGATTTATCTTATATTGCACTGTCATATCTGATATTGTATAAGTGTCTATGTCTTCCTTGGAGGATTTATAATCTCCAATATTAGGATCAAATTCTTGAGGAGAGTAACCTCCAACTATTTTAGTATTTAATGATAATAAGAAATAGTTTTTAAAAATTGAGAAAGAAATTCTAGATCCAAAAGAATGAGGAATTGTATTTGGGATAAGATCACCTTTACCATCGGTATTATTAATATAGTTATAATTTGAACTCAAAGAAATTTTAGATCCAATCGCCCATTTAGTACTCAATTCAAATCCTTTAAAACTAGCCACACTAATATTACGATAGCTTAATAAACCTGGTACGACTGAATAATCTTCAATTAGGTTTTTAAATTGATTTCGATAAATAAGAGCACTAATTTGAAAATTTTTATTATTTGTAAATTCTATTCCTAAGGTTGTGCCTCTTGAAACTTCAGGTTCCAAATTTTGATTTCCAATAACTCTATAACCAAACTGGATATGCTCCCAATCAATTAAAGATTCCATAAATGATGGTGACCTAAACCCATGACCATATGCCGCTCTAAACTTAATTTTTTTAGTAGCTTTATATGATAATGCAAAACGAGGACTAACAACCACCGTATCCTGGAAACGATCTATCCTCAATCCGGAGACAAAATCAATCTTTTTTGAGATATTAATATCTGTTTGCACAAAAACACCATTTTGATTTAAAGTTTGGCGTCTACCTTTTATTCTATCGCTCTTATATACTGGTTTAGAAAACTCCATCCCATAAACAAGATTGAACTGCTTGTATGCTTTTGTATACATGACTTCATATTCAACATTTTCTTCTTTTGTTTGATTTTCTGTTTCAATATAATTATTTCGGTCTGTTACTAAATATTCTCTTGAATAGTTTGCAATTCGCAATGATTGTTTAAGGTTTGCTCTTTCACTATACTTCCAGTCATACTGTAGAGTTGTCTGAAGTCTTTGAATTTTTGTCGAGTTATTAAATAAAATATCTCCAAAGGCAGAGCGTGTAACTCCATTATCACCCTGATAATAAGTTTGTAAATTAAAAGAAAATAAATGTATATTACTATTTGACCAGTTTATATCCGTATTTGTATTTATTTTTTTTATATAATCAGATTTAATATATTCAAATTGTTGCCCTTTTGAAAAATTTTGATATGTTACATCATTATAAATTTTAAAATTATTTATTGGTACGACTATACTTGAAGAATAAATATCATTTACAGGCTCTTTACTTATCTCCTCGAGGTTACTACCAAAACTAGTTGCCCTATAATTTAAATTAATTGTCTTTCTTTCATTAGTATCATCTGTAATAATATTGATAATTCCACCCATCGCATCCGTACCATAAAGTGCTGATCCGGGACCTTTTGTAATCTCAATTTTTTTTATTCTATTAACACTGATATGATTTAAATCAACTCGATTATTAAATCGACCAGTTATTGGCTGCCCATTTTTTAGAATTAAAATATATCGAGAATCTAAACCTAAAAGATTAAATATTGATCCTCCATCAACATTTACTGAACTAGAGACACCTGAACGTTGACTTAACAAGTCGTTAATTGTAACAGCACCAGAGCTTTGAATCTCTTTTTTACCAATAACTTCAGTTGAAACAGGTACATCTCTCAGTAAATATCCACTCCGCATACTCGTAACAACTATATCATCCATTTGCAAAAGTGTTTCCTTAAGCTTAATGACTAAAGAGGTATCAATTCTATTTATAGGGTGGTATTTGGTTTCATAAGCAATATGATTAAATATTAAAATTAATTTTTCTCTTTTATTATTTGAGATTTCAAAAAGACCTTCTGCGTTTGAGGTGGTACCTATTTTTGTTTTTGAGATAGTGATTTCAACATCACTAATTGGTCTGCTTGTTTTTTGATCTATAATAATTCCTGAAATTTTTGCAGAAGATAGAGTCGAAAACATTAAAAAAAATATTAATAATTGTGCCAAGAGAATATACCTCGTGCTCGATTTTTTTATCTACTTTTCTTCTTGCGGAGCGGTAATGAGTTGATTTAATAAATCTTCTATCTCTTTTTCAGAGACAGGGTTTTCTCTGTCACCCATGAAAACTAATCCCATAAAAAGTCCTCCAAGCGCTTTAAACATGAGCTGAGGTTCTATTTTTGGAAACTCACCGGTTTTAATTCCATCCTCTAATAGTTTTTGGATTACAGTATACAGTCTGTTTTGATAATCTTTCCAGGGCTGATTCTCTAATTTAATTGCTTTAGGTGCATTAAAAAGAAATTCAAATAGTCCAGGTCTCCTTTGAGCATACTCGGCAATTTTCATTAAAACATTCACAAACGTTTTACGTGGAGAGTTTTCAGAGGCGATAACAGGCTCTAATGATTCCCAGATTTTAATCCAACCATTATTTAATATAGCTGCTAGAACATCTTCTTTCGACTTAAAATAATAGTAAATAGTTGCTTTACCAAAGCCAGAAGAGTTCGCTATCTGATCCATGGTAGCCCCTTCTAGGCCTTTTTCTTTGAAAATAGCTAACGCGCCTTCGAGAATTCTCTCTTGACGCATCTTTCTTTCTTCGATTTGACGTTCTGAAATTGACATAATTACTGCTTAATTTTGATTACCTAAATTTAATAATAATATTAAAAGTATACGATATTTTAAAAAGAATCATATTATAAAGTATCTTATTATTATTTTAATTTACAATAGTAAAAATTTGCAATTAAAATAGGGATAAAAACAATGAATCAAAAAGATGTCATAAACTCATTAAATAAAATATTAGAATTAGAATTAGCTGGAGTAGTCAGATATACTCATTATGCTTTTATGGTTCAAGGGCCTTATAGACTATCTGTTGTGCAATGGCTGAGAGAGCAAGCATTAGAGTCCTTAACTCATGCTGAAGCAGTAGGTGAACATATTACAAGCCTAGGAGAACATCCAACACTCAAGATCAGTGATTTGCTTGAAACACATAAGCATTCTACTGAAGATATATTGAATGAATGCCTAGAACATGAAAGAGAAGCTATCAAAGCATATTATCGATTATTAGAATCTGTCCAAGGCGGGTCCATAATGCTTGAAGAATATGCACGGACTCAAATTGCTATGGAAGAAATGCACGAAGCAGAACTTAAAAAAATGCTAAGGGATAATTTTTAATTTTAAAAAATGAAAATTTTCCAATAGAAAGAAGTTCAATTTGTATCTACTTTTTTTATTCTATCATAAATGAACAAAGCAGAATCAGAAGGAAAACTTTCTAGAAATCCATACCCTCTTAAAATAGATTCTATCTGCAGAGATAGTCCCGATTGATAATAATCGACAAGGTAGTCTAATTCACTGACGCTTTCAGAACTTTCTTTATACTTTTTAATACGACTGGCTGCATTTTTTACAGGTATTAACCCATCATTATTAATTTGAGATAATCCTTTTATGAGTTCTTTATATGCAATCTCACCATCGCCTTCTTCTTCGCCAATCATTATATGTAATTGATGGTGGTAAGCATTAAGAAAACTAAATGCTTCTATTTTTTTTAAAAGTAATTCTCTTTCTCCAAGAATTTGATTGTTTTCACATGATTGCAAAAAGAATAAAAGTAGAATAAAATATTTTAGCATTTTGGGTTTAATTAAAAAATATGAAAAAACATTTTAATTAAAAAAATTTGCATTTAAGAGAACTTCAAAAGCTCTATAATTACTAGTTTTTAGCTCTTTTTGTGTTTAATCCAAACCTCTTTGACATTACTATCTCTACAGCATTATATAGTTGTAGAAAATGATCCAAGGAGATCGAGACATTTAAATTATCTTTTACAAGTAACAGAATAACAGTTTCAGTTGAACTATCTATCTTCCTGTATTTATTTATTAAATAATTATGAAAAAGACGGAATTGACAAGATTTCATCTTCATTTCAATGTTACAAAATGAAACAGATATTTTATTCGATTGCTTAATTAAAGATATTGAAATAGGTTTTTCACTATATAAATGCAGCATAAAGGGTGACCTTTAACTTAAAATTACAACGATTAATTGATAATGAGACTTGTTCTCATTAAAGAATATAAAAGAAAAATATTCTTTTTAAAAGAGCTAAAATTAGAATGTTAAAATCTCGACTACCCGGGAACCTTTTTATTCATTTCTTCCAGTACATATGGAGTAAAATAACTAAAGACACCATCAGAACCAGCTCTTTTAAAACAGATCAAACTCTCAAAAATGACATCATCTAAATTTAAAAAGCCCATTTTAGCAGCAGCCATTATCATTGAATATTCACCTGAAACCTGATAAGCAAATACTGGAATTTTGAATTCATTCTTACATTTTGATATTATATCAAGATAAGGTAATCCAGGCTTTATAATTACCATATCTGCTCCTTCCGAAATATCCATTGAAACTTCATGCATTGCTTCGTTCGAATTAGCGGGGTTCATTTGATAGGATTTCTTATTTATTGGCTTAATTAATTTCTCAGATTGAATCGCTTCTCTAAATGGGCCAAAAAAACAAGATGCATACTTAGCGGAATAAGACATTATTAGAGTGTTTTTAAATCCATTCTTTTCTAAACTATTTCTTATACCTAAAACACGGCCATCCATCATATCGGAGGGTGCTAAAATATCACATCCAGCATCTGCTTGTATTAATGCTTGTTTTTTCAGAATCGATATGGTTTGATCATTACTAACTTGATCATTATAAATAATCCCATCATGTCCATGGCTTGTATAAGGGTCAAGTGCAACATCACATATGATGCCTATTTCAGGAAATTTTTTTTTAATCTCTTTAATACAACGACAAACTAAATTATCAGGGTCTAAGGCTAAAGACCCATCTTGATCTTTCTTACTATTTTCTATATGAGGGAATAATGCAACAGCCTGCAGCCCTATTTTAACTAATACGTCTAATTCAGATATTAACTTATCAATCGAATAGCGGTAAATAAGAGGCATAGATTTTATTTCATCTCTTTTATTTTTTCCTTCTGTAATAAATACAGGCCAAATTAAATCATTTTTAGTAAATAAGGTCTCAGAGGTAAGCTTTCTTAAAAAATTGCTCATTCTTGTCCGCCTTAATCTTGTTGAAGGAAATGTTCTATTCATATTTTTCATATTAAGTATGAGTAAGGTTTAAGTACAACAAATATTAAAATACCAAATAAAATTATAAATGGTATTTCATTAATTAATCTAAAATACTTTGATTTCTTTTTATTTTGATTGCCTGCAAAATCTTGGACAAACCGGCCTAGGTTGATGTGGTATAATGTCAAAATTATTACTAATGAGAATTTTAAAACAAGCCATAGGTAAAGACCTAATTTAAAAGCCATAAAAAGTCCTGTAATCCAAACTAAAACAGCCGATGGATATGCTATATAATAATACAACCTCTTTTCCATTACTTTAAAGATATCAGATGTATTACTGCTAACATTTTCTCCAGCGTGGTAAACAAATATTCTTGGTAGATAAAGTAGACCAGCCATCCAAGCAACAACAAATAAAATATGAAATAATTTTGCCCAGAGGTAAATATTATTCATTTATTATTACCATTTAGCAACCGGAGGCAATGACATTAGGATTGCCTCAGTATTACCTCCTGTCTCTAGCCCAAACTTTGTTCCTCTATCGTAGACCAAATTAAATTCAACATATCTTCCTCTTTTTAAATATTGTTTTTCTTTATCACTATCGGTCCAATTTAAATCTTTTTTTTCTGTTAAAATTTTATCAACATATTTTAAAAAGAACTTCCCAACATCTTTTACAAATAAAAAATCTAACTCCTGTTTGGTATTCAAATAATCAAAAAAAATTCCACCTATTCCACGTGGTTCATTCCTATGCTTTATATAAAAATATTCATCACACCATTTCTTATATTTTGGATAATAAAAAGAGTCATGACTATCACACATAGATTTTAAATCTTGATGGAAAGTTTTTTTTTCGTTGGTGAAGCTTAAACAAGGTGTTAAATCCATACCTCCTCCAAACCATTTTTTGGTTGTCACTAAAAACCTTGTATTAAAATGCATCGAGGGTATATTGGGGTTTTGTGGATGTAAAACAACTGAGATACCGGTAGCCCAATACGAAGGATCGTCTTTTGCACCTGGAATCCTTTCCCTCATTTTATCAGAGAATAAGCCTGAAACCGTTGAGATATTAACTCCACCTCTTTCGATCACATCTCCTTGAATTGTACTCATTAACCCACCACCCGAATGAGAATGTGCCCATTTTTTCTCAGAGAATAAACTACCATCATGATTTTGAATCATTTGTATCAAATCATCTCTTAATTTTTTGAACCACAACTCTGATTCAATTTTCATAAGACTACCACCCTTTTGTATTTTCTTGAATAATGTTATTGATCATACTTATGTGGTTTTCTCCGCTATTTAAACAAGGTATATAGACTAGCTCTTGCCCTCCATTATCTTTAAACAGTTTTGAATATTGTATTTTAATTTCTTCTAATGTTTCTAGACAATCTACGCTAAATCCTGGTGAGATAACATGCAACCTCCGTATACCTTTTTTTGCTGTATTAATAATTACATCATCAATATAGGGCTGAAGCCATTCTTCTCTACCAAATCTGGATTGAAAAGCTAAAGTATAATCTTCTTTATTTAGTTCTAATCTTTCAGCTACTAGCCTTGCTGTTTTATGACAAAAACAAAAATAGGGATCACCATTTATTAAATATCTTTTTGGCATCCCATGGAAACTGAAAATGAGATGTTCTATTTTAGGCTCTCGTATTATAGTGCTTGATAAAGATGATATATATTCAGGTCGGTCGTGATATCCATTTACAAATCTTAGATTAGGCGTCCATGACCACCCAGATAAAACATTTGTTACTTCATCTAGTGTGCTCGAACTAGTCGGTGAACCTGCCTGCGGATATAGCGGGAGAACTAATATTTTAGAGATATTATTTTTTTTAAATTCACTCAGTATTGATTTGATTGATGGATTACCGTACCTCATACCTAAACCATAAAAAAGGTTGTTATTGCTATTTTTATTCTGGAGGTTAGTGATAATTCTTTTCATTTCGACCAAGAGAGGAGATCCTTCATCCATCCATATTGCTTTGTAAAGCTTAGCTGATCTAGAGGGTCTGATATTTAGTATAATTACTTTTAAAATAAACAGCCATAAAAAACGGTTAAGATCAACAACTCTACGATCCATAAGGAATTGATTTAAATATTTTTTAAGACTCTTTTTATCTGGAGCATCAGGAGTACCCAGATTAGTAATTAAAACACCAATTTTTTTAGAATAATTCGATTCAAATCCTTCCATTACTTTATCCTTGAAAAATGGTCTCTTATTCCTTGAATAAAATGCTTTACATTTATTTCAGGTGTTTTTGGAAGGACGCCGTGATTCAGACTACAAATCCAACCAGCTCTTTCCTCCATTGACAAGGTACTCATTTCAGCCAAAAATATTTCGAAATCTTTGACATATTTATCATGCGGTTTAAGAAGAGATAGGGGAGAGAAGTTGCCTTGAACAAAACCATTATTTCTATTTTTTAGAAAATTATTTATACCGTTTTCACCTGAAAAGACTAACCCCGATAATCCATTTTTTTTGATATTGAGTTTGGGTGCCTTATAAATTGCTTGATTTTTTGAGAAATAAGCGACTTTATTATTGAAGGGTAAAAATAATTGTTCACGCATGTCAACAAAATATTGTTTCATAAAATATCCTTCATCAAGCTGAGAACTATTTGTATCAAAAATATATATAATTTCTGCTCCGGCTTTTAATTGCATTGAAATATTCTCTTTTAATAAAGGCATCATAACCTCGTATAAAAGTTTCTCAACAAAGGGCTCTTGTTCTTGGATATCAACATGTTTTTCATTCTTAAGATTCAAGCCATAAGATAAAATAGTCCAAGGTCCACCAACAAAACCAACAAGGCTCTTATTACTAGGTAATTTGTCGATAGTTAGCTTTATTGCTTTAGATTGAAAGCCTAAATATTCTTCAATTAAATCTGTAGTTATTTTTTTTTCTGATGAAGCTGAGGTTAAATAATTTTCAAAAGTGGGTCCAGGTCTATAACTTAAACCCAAGCCTAAAATTTCTAACGGATATAAAATGTCACTAAAAAGAATAGCAACGTCATAATCAAAATCATCTATGGGACCGCAAGCAACTTCGGCTGCTAATTCTGGAATTTTACATAATTCTTCAAAGGTGTGTTTTTTTCTCAATTTTTGGTAATGAGAGTGATAGCGACCCGCCTGTCGCATGAACCATATTGGTGGCACTGATTGAGGAATACATTTTATTGCGTTTATAAATTTTTGATTCATCTTATTGTATCTCTTTTAAATTAAAATCAAGCCAATCTTTATAAGAAAGAAAGGGAGTTATCTTTTTACCACTTGGTAACATTATTTTTAAATATTGATAGGTATTACCTAAGCCACAACTATGATTCTTGTTTATAATCGCTGGGCAAATTTTTAAAGCTTGGTCAAATTGAGTTGGACTCATCCAGAAAAAGTGAGTTTTTGCTGATAAATCAATTGGTGAAATCATATGACTATTTGACTTCAATTCGTAAGTAGGTATCAGATCAAACATATTAGAAGAGGCACCAGAATGACTCAGTTTAAAAAAATTAATTTTAGCTGATAAAAAATTATCCAATAAAATAGGATCTTTTTCACCAAAGCTATCGGAAGTCCCTGATACCCAGAGTCCTTTTTTAACAGCAGATTTCCAACAACTTAAGCCACTTGTCCAAATCAGGTTACTGTTTTGAATCTGCCCACAATTGTCCAAAACATTTTTTCGACTTAGGTATATAAAGCTTTTTTCAATTTTTTCAATCTGACTTTGATTATGTATCAAAGTTCTTTTAAATAGTGGATCGTCATTATCTCCAACTGGATATAGATTCTTTGATGGCTGAATATTTTGTTTCTTAAAATGTTTATCTTCTATAAAAGATAATTTTTTTAGTTTTATACCTTGTTCTGTCTCTCCTGTCAAAGATAAGATTTTTTTATCATATTTATCCCAGACCGAAACTCCAATTTTTTGGTGACAGCCGCCACCATACTGAGACATGATTTTTTTTTCTTCTATAACTGAATTATAATCTTTAGCGTTATTTATCTTATTTAAAAAATTAAATAATTTTTTCCGATCTTTTTTTATTTCAATTCCTATTGCTGCTTGACCTGGAGCTGTTGGGAAAATAGATAGAGGTAAAATAATCCACTTATTATTCTTAATGATTTTTTTAATACTTTTTTGAACATCTGTCTCATCTGATTCAATGAGTCTATCAATAGCCACTTTTGCTAGTATAATACCTTGGGAGTTACCTTCATTAAACTTTTTAAGTCGTGTTTCAATATTCCCTCTAATATCTTTAAATATTATTTTTTCGCAAGAGACTGGAATTAATTCTGGCAAAACCTCATTTAGGTTAAATTTTCGTCTTGGGGAGGAAGTTAAAATTTCAAGACTTTTCTTTTTATCTTTCAATATCTCATTTTTTAAAATAAGAACATCCCTCATATCTCCTCTAGAAAGAGTTCCCGCAATAATAGTCTGATCCGAAGGATGAATTGGTATATCTTTCCATGAATGAACTGCAATATCAAAGTCTTCATCTATTATCTTTCTGGTGATATCTTTTGTAAACAAACCAACCTGCCCAGAAGCAGCTAAATTTATTGACTGGTCAAGATCTGCTTTGGCATCGGTAGTATAATATTCAATTTTTAAGCCATTATAAGCTTTCTTCAACTCATCGCCTACTAGACGAGACTGTATTTTGGCTAAACGACTTGATCTTGATATAATTTTTAATTTTTGATACATATATACTTTCAAAATAAAAAATGGTTCGTAATTTCGAATGGTGATTCTAGTAAACTTTTAAATCAAACTAAAACATAAAAATATTACATGGATTATAAACATTTCATTGATGAAGAAATTAAACAATTTAAGAATAATGGTTTTTTAAGAACCTTTACTCCTATTTATAGATTTCAAGATTCGTTCCCTTTTTCAAAAGTTTCATTTAATGAAGTTAAAAAAGAAAAACATGTAGAAGTAAAACCGGACACATACATCTGGTGTTCAAATGACTACTTAAATATGAGTCATCATCCATTAGTTATCGAAGAAATGATTTCAGTCATCAGAAAAGTTGGGACTGGATCTGGTGGAACTAGAAATATATCTGGTACCACACCATATCATAACCACCTAGAATCTAGATTAGCAGAATTCCATAAACGTGAGAAAGCACTTATTTTTACTTCAGCGTATGTTGCAAACCAATCAACAATCTCCACACTTTGTAAAAAAATTAAAGGTATTCATGTCTTTTCTGATGAGTTAAACCATGCTTCTTTAATCGAGGGTATTCAAAACTCCAAAGCTAGTTACTCAGTATTTAGACATAACAACCTTAACCATTTGGAAGAGCAACTACAAACCTTGGAATACGATCATCCAAAAATTATTATTTTTGAATCACTCTACTCAATGGATGGAACTGAAACAAATATTAGTGATTATGTCAAGCTTGCAAAGAAATATAATGCTTTAACCTATTTAGATGAAGTACATGCCGTAGGATTATATGGTGAAGGTGGTCGTGGAATAGCTTATAAGAATGGTGTCTCTAGTCAAGTTGATATCATAAATGGAACACTTGCTAAAGGTTTTGGACAAATAGGAGGTTATATCGTTGGAGATGAGAACTTAATTGAGTTTATTCGATGTTTTACTGCTGGTTTTATTTTCACAACATCTTTAATGCCATCCATTGCTGCTGCTACAAAAAAAAGTATTGATATTGTTGAGAAGTCTGATGATTTACGAAAAGATATTTTCTCAAAAGCAAATTATTTTAGAGCTAAACTAAGAAAGACAGTTATCCCTTTTATTGATAGTAAAAGCCATATCATTCCAATACTCGTTTATGATACAGAAAGAGCTAAGCTTTATTCTGAAATATTATTAAAAGATCATAATTGTTACGTTCAACCGATCTTCTATCCAACTGTTCCAAAAGGAAGTGCCCGCTTAAGAATAACAATAACTCCTAAACATTCGAACGAAGATATTGATAATTTGATTTCAGTACTTAATAAAATCTGGTTAAGGGAGAATAAAAACTTTCACCAAAATTTAGCGAAATCTATTTGTCTATAATTTCAATTAACCGTTTTAATTATTTGTTCAATCAATAGATTTGCATTCTTAAATATATTATGTGTGTGAGTGTATTTGAACTCGGCATTTCTGCCTGCTAAATATAAATTTTTAAAAGTTTTTAAATATTTAAAAACGGGTTCTAATTGACTCTCGATATCAGTACTAATAATAGGATAAGCTTTTGGCATATTTATGATTGTATGATCAAAAATATCGACTTCATTTATTAATTTATTTTGAATTAATGAACTACTTATCATATTAAATAAATCGCTGTCTTCTAGTCTAGAAATCATATCACCTTTTGAGCATGGAACTTCTACTACAATGCATGTTTTTTTTTCTGGTGCTAATTTGACACTCCTGTTTTTTGGCTCATAAATCCGTGTGAAAGGAAATTTTATATCAGGATAATACATGGATGCATTCTTTGTGAAAAAAGGCTTATCTAGATAAAGAACACATAATTTTAGATCTCTGAAATTAAGTTTACTAACGATTTCTAATATCTGATCTGGCGCGATAGGATCCAAAGATTTCACCAAAGTTGTCAATGGTAAAGTACTAATCAATAGATCTGCTTTCGTAAAATTATTATTCCCAAATCCAAGATTTAAGACACGAGATTTATCATGTTCAAGGGTATTAATTGGTGAATTAAAACTGAATTTCTCAAGCCCTATATTATCTCTCAATGAATTGAAAATTTCGCCAAAACCATTTACTGGATAATAAAACACTCCATCTAAATGATTTACTTCATTATTTTTTCTTTGAAAAAGACCTTTTAATAAAGAAGTTAAATTATGATTTCTCAACCGACCTCCCGAAATATTAACAGAAAGGTTTTCAGCTTTTTCCCCCCATAACTTTTCTGTATAGTTTATTAAAAATAATTCAGAAAGAGTCTTCCCATAACTTGAATAGGCTAAATCTTTAAAATTCTCTGAGGCATGTACTCGTTTAAGAGTATTAAATAAAACTTCTTTTATGATTGTACTTAACTGTAAAAAATTAATTTCTCTAAGGGTGCTCGCAATATCCAGTGGAAAGTTAATCATAGAACCATTGTAATAAATTTGGCTAGGTGCTTCAACTTTTATTATTTCTTTATTTAATAATTTTTTAATCAAAGAAGTCACATCGTTATACTTATCGTGCAATCGATGTGCTCCAGTATCAAATTTAAACTCACCATGAATTATTGTTTTACAATTCCCACCTACTTCACTAGTACTCTCATATATTTTAATTGGAATCTTATTTTTATTAGCATAAAAGCCAGTTGTTAATCCAGCAGGTCCTGCACCTAAAATTTGTATGGAAAGATCCTTATTCAACTTCAAATCCTTTTTCAAGAACCCTATATTTTTTTATAATTGGCCACATTTTATTGACATAAGGATTATGAAAAAAAACATCCTCTTGAGTAAAAGAATATTTTTCAGAGTATGTATTATTAAAATTTCCAATTAAAAGTACTTTTTGGGGATTCTCAAATTTAAAACTTTTTAAGTCTGTAACGGT
>Ga0209632_10000249_pt1 | contig 56780 bp, 44 predicted proteins | sample COG_10_FD_184754 | JGI IMG/M metagenome (GOLD analysis project Ga0209632, IMG submission 184754) | Pelagic Microbial community sample from North Sea - COGITO 998_met_10 (SPAdes) (version 2) | ecosystem: Environmental > Aquatic > Marine > Neritic zone/Coastal water | place: Helgoland, sampling...
CTGGTGTCCCGTCTGTTGTCCCGTCTGTTGTCCCGACCGGTGTCCCGACCGGTGTCCCGACTGGTGTCCCGACTGTTGTCCCGTCTGTTGTCCCGTCTGTTGTCCCGTCTGTTGTCCCGTCTGTTGTCCCGTCTGTTGTCCCGACCAGTGTCCCGACTGTTGTCCCGTCTGGTGTCCCGTCTGTTGTCCCGACCAGTGTCCCTATACAACAAGATATGTTCATCGTTGCCACAAACACACCAACAAGATCTCCTTTTATTTCTTCTACTAGTAATAATGCCCGTTTACAAAATCATCGATCAATCAACATGGGTAATATTGTAGCAGGTAGTATTTTATTTGTCGTACTTTGTTCCTTTTTTTGTTTCACGTTACGGTTCACAAACATATATTGTCTCATGCATATACACAAAAGGACAGACCAACAAAAACAAAAACAAAAACAACAACAACAACAAAAAGACATTGAAAAACAACTGAGTATCTCGTCTGATTCTGATTCATCGAGTCGATATATTTACAAAACAGTATCTACAGATGAATATGATACCATAGACATATACTATTGAATTGAAATATCTATTATTATAACATATAAAAATAGACATTACTTTAGGATGAAAAAATGCGATACACCCATTTGGTATCATGACCGTAAAAACGGACAAGGTAAGGATTGTCCATTACAAATCAATAAATTGCGTAACAAAACCGCTTACGAAAAGACGGTTTTCAAGTCAAGCTCCTTGGGTCGCGATTACATGTCAAACGACGAAGTATTTCAATATTTAGAGTCGCTTATGACCAAAGTCGAGACAAATATGATGACTGGAATAAAAGAAGCCCGTAAATCGTATTTGTATATTATCAGTAAAAAGATAGGGGATGAGGTATATTACAAGCTCGGGTTATCTGAAAAATCCAATTTGAGTCGTATTGTAGGTGCGCAAACGTTTCTTATTCCAGGATTGGGTGACAATGTGGGATTTCAAGTGCATATGATTCTTACATTTGCGCCTGAAAACATAGGAACAAGCGACCAACAAGTTGCATTCTACATAGAGCAAATGTGTCACAAAATATTGCGATTCTATTTCGTCTCGTCCAATATTACGTTTGGAAACGATCAAGAGAGTGAATGGTATATGATTCCCGAGACATATGGCGTATATTTTTGTGGGTTTATCTTGGATGTGATTGCGACATTTGCATATCGCAGTAAAACCCTTAAAAAAACACTTTCCCCGCAAAACATTTGGATACTGAGCAAGAAAAAACCGATACAAGAATTGAAATTACCGCCCGAAGAAGATGTGGGGAGACGTTTACGGAAAGACGACCGTTATGATCAAGTGATGGATGTGTTTGATCATTTTGGATTGAGGAATATTCGCGATTTCGGCAATAGATTGACAGTCAAGATCCAGCCCAGTGGCAAGGAACAATTTCGTGGGAGCAAGGAATTGTTTGTATCGACGTTATTGGGATCAAGTGGTGAACCGATGACCTATATGATACCGGATGGAAATGTAGAGTTTGTGTTGCTGAAAATCATCAAGAATCAGAATAAGTTCGGGGTAGGTCAACCGTTGCAGAGTGGTGAAATATATGGTGTAGTAAGGAACGAAAACGAAAAGAAAGACGAAAATGACAAACCAACATTCCGATCTATATGTGACAAGAAAAAAATATTCTTGATTCCATATACGACTGATTCTACAGGTGCATTTATAGAGTTCTGTATTCATATCGGGGATTTGTTGGAGATCTTGAAACCGAAAGAAACCGAATCATGGAATCTGAGACAACAATACGAATATTACTACAATCGGAAACGCGTGGCAAAAACAACAAAAACATTCACCATCAACCAGAATTTCGTTGCACCGAAATGGTATTTCCAAGAAGGAATCCAACAACGTTTTGCGAGGAAGTTTTTGAGAGAAGCGAATGACGCGCGGAAACAAAATAAAGTCTGGGAACATTCGGATTCTAGTCTTGATGTTGATGGCGATAACTCGATTGTCTATACATGGAATCTCAATGGACAGTCGATATTGAAACAAGAATTGCACGAAGATGACAAAAACAACACGATACGTAGTGCAGTATATGTAGTTCGAACACGCCCCGAAGGCAATACTACAGTGACGGAGGAAGTCCCGGTGGTCCGATTGATGCATTTGCGGAAAGTGCAAGAAACAGATTTAGATAGTGAGGTCAAAACGACGAAATTCCCTGGAGATAAATATGTGGAAATACGAGAGGATTTGGTGTTGAAAGAAAACGATCACATTTGTCTTCCGAAGGGTTTGCTTTTTCAGTCATTAGAAGACAATGACTTTGATAAGACAAAATTGTTGTTTATTGTAAGAGACATTTACTCAAAGCGATTCCAAGACAGTGAAGAAATGGTATATGTCCGTGGGCGAATCAAGTTTCCTCTCGAGGAAGTGACGGACGAGCTACATGTGATCATGATTCCTGATATGAAAGTACACGCAAACAAAATCGAAAAAGTGGAAGCACCCAGACTGAAAGTTGGACAAGTGATAAAAGCGAAACCATCTTTGGTAAAAGACTTTGGGGAAGGAAATACAAGCGAGACTCAATATCATTATGCAAAGATTGTGGAAGTAAAAATCGAATATGATTTTCTGTATGAGATCCAGTACTTTCCACCGTTTGACAAGATCGAACCATGGAACATCCCATTGAACGACAAACAAGCATTAAAACTAGGGAAACATACTAATCCCAAAGACAAACGATTGGAATTATGGAAACGTGATTTGTTGGAAGGAACGAATGTCCATGTGGTAAATAACACAAAATCATTAGAAAAGAAACAACTCGAGACATATAAAACGAAACTGATGAAATTTCAACAACCGGTGGAACGTGTTTTGTCTCATTTGCCTGTGAAAGCAAGTACTATGAAAGATACGAAAGAATATCATGTAGTATTTGAGAACCGATCCAAAGGAAAGATTCCTGCGAAAGAATTGCCTTCAGAATTAGAAACTGCATATTGGGGGAAAAGATCTGCAACAAAAACGAGGAAAAAACAACAAAAAACAAAAAACAAAGCCAAAAATCAAACAGAACGGCGGAAAACGTAGTAGAAGGCGAGCTATAAAATTGACGGATTTTCAAATATGGTGTTTGTATGTACTTCAAATGTATTATATACAAATCAAAATCTAATTAAACAATTCCACACTAACAAAATGAACTGTAAGAACGCATTCGATCCTTTATATGATGATACTCAGTGCGAAAGTAGTACGGGATTCCCAGAGCGTAAAGCGAAAAAAAAAATACGAGAAATCCAAACGATTGAAGAGAAAATGAAAAGGGGAGAAAATGTCACGGAAGCAGAGTTTGAAAAATTCGAAGCCAAATCGATATGGGAACAAATGTTGTACCCAAATAGAAACCAACCGAAAGCTCCTATCCATCAAGAAAAAGACGAAAAACAGAAGAAGAAACTTGAAAAAAAGAGAATGGAAAAGGAAAAAAAAGAAAGAAAGGAAATGGAAAAAAAAGAAAGAGAAAAGGAAAGAGAAATGGAAAGAGGAGAAAGAAAGGAAATGGAAAGAAGAGAACGAGAAAGGGAAAGGGAAAGAGAAAGAGAAAGAGAAAGAGAAAGGAAAAATTATCAAAAGTATTTATTCTTATTATTACCCGATCAAAACCTATCAAACCTAGAGTCTAGAATTCACAAGGAATTCCACTGTCTATTGGAAAAAACAGGATCCAACAAAAAAACGTACCACACACTCATGTTAAGATATCATCCTGACAAATGTAGCGATGTAGATGCAAAAGAGATTAGTCAGATTTTGAACGAAAAGTATGCCCCAAAATCAAAAATATTCTGAAGCTACCTTGATTTTAAAAACTTTAAAAACATTAATCAAAGAACTATTTTTTTTTTCACACATAGGACAAAATATACATTGCAACATCACAACCTAGTACAAACTGTAGTTTGAATTCAGTCTGCATTATAGCATTTTTATACGCATCCGTAACACGATAGTATTTTTTCAGAAACTGATTTATGTCTTGTTTTACAAAGTTCAATAACTGTTTGTTGAGTCCGGTCTGCGTTTGATTCCAACCTTCCCCTGATTCTAATCGATACTTTAAATAGTATACATATTTCAAATGCGTTTCCCAAAATGATTGTAGCTCGGTATTCGTATACAGATGAGGAGCTTGTTTGAATATATTTAGTATTGAATGGTCGTATAGTAGTTGATTCCTTGTCTCAGATATTTCCAATCGTTTGATATCACATATGTATTCATGCATTCGTATTTTATTTGATGCAATTTCAAACAATATTTCTTCTTGGGATTGATCTGTTGCCAAACGTATAGCCAATCCGTCTTCCAAATTTAGGTTTGGACCGAAGAAATGTGTCTCATCTATTTGCCAATATTTGGAAATAAAATGCAATACATCTTTCATTGATATATTTAAGTCGTGTTTCATTCGTACGAACGAATCCACTAATGCAACAGTATCATCGCATTTATTCTGTAGTAGGCTTATCTTATCTTTTTCTATTTTGAGTTTTCTTTGTTTACATTGTCTCTCATTTGATATTAATTTCTTAAAGAAGACGTCTCTATTCCATTTGCCTTTTCCGGTTTTTTTCACCTTTTGAAATTTGTGAATTTCCAAACGCGCCATTGTTTCGAATCTGATTTACAATACACATTTAATTAAATTGTGATTTTGATTACAGACAAGTTTTGTTTGTAGCTTGTTGGTGATAGGATATTTACGAGTCCCTAGGATATTTACGAGACTCCGGAATCTATAAAGAAGAATCATTCTTTGGTACAAACCTGCGTTTTGTAACTGTCCGTGGTCGAAACACATCCATAATACTCATCTCGTGTGGAAATGTACCTTTGTAGTCGGTCGGTTCTACCGGAGGGTTCACACCTAAATACCGGAAAATTGCATGTTCGTTTTGAAAGGATGAATTCAGTCGATGCATTTGATAGTTTCCATCCTCATCTTTGATCCGAAATCCATGTTCACTTAATACCATGATTTCATCCGGATTTAATTGAGACTGATATATATCTTTTACTTTTTGTCTCATTGTCTTTGTGAACGTGACATCTCCTGTTTTCGCCAACAAATAAAAAGGGTAATCGTCCCCGTATGCGAAAAAAATATCAAGTCGTCGAACTGGTTTTTTAGGTGACAAACGAACCAATGCTTTGATCGTGTTTTGACTTAATTGAAATACATGTAATATATATTGTTTCATATGAGACAAATAATAATGAAAAAATCCAATGGGGTCGACCAATAACATACGATCTGTTTCGTTCCGAATATGAATGACCAGGTCAATGTCACCTGATTTCGGTTCTCCTCGTCGATAACTTCCTACTGCTTCCATGACTAAATCTACGGGTTTGGCTTCACGACGTTTGTTGTACTGTATCCACCAGTCTCGTATGGTATCTATGTGTTGTGTCACTTCTTTTCGTGGGATTCGTTGAGACAAATCTTCGTAATGTTCTAAATATGCTTTGGTGTGTTTGGTGAGTCCAATAAAATCTTGTACTTGTCTCAGTTTCGCGATTGATTTTATGTGTTGTTTTTCGTACATGGTTGTTGCCGAATTTACGGAGATCCCCCATATCGACGACAATTGTTCGATGGCTTCTTCTTTCGAGGTCATGCTATATTTTGTAGTATAAATAGAAAATATATTGATTGGGTAAAAAACCGAGAACAAGAACAAGACCAACAAAACTAATGATACAGTGTCATTAAAATACACAAAATAAAGCTTTGTAATGGAGGTAAAAGAACAAAATGTTTTTTATGTAATATGAAATGTTCTTTGTAGTAATATCTGAATGGTTTGGATTTTTTGCACAAGTACTCGACCACACATGGGTGATCTAATACACGTTCGGTAATGTCAATCATTTTCATATAACGTAATCGCTGACTGTCTTCGCATTTCAATCTTTGTAGAAATTCGTCGCATAACTCTTTGCCTTCAAAATAATCCTCGTATATTTTCCGCATAATGTCATCAGGCAAGGCATTGACCAATGCGAGTGTTTTTGTCAATTCCGCATTGTTTTTGCTGCGTTCAATAAGAGTATCCATTGTGGTGTTTGTGGTGTTTGTGGTGTTTGTGGTGTTTTCGTCAATTTTTTAACTTTTGATACACTATATATACACATGTGGATTGTTTCTATGCTTTCCGTGCTTTCTGTACACGCCATTTCAAAATGAGACTACGAAACTCACTAAAAAAAAAGCTTACTACAAGTGTGTAATTTAAAGTTAACAAAATCAGATACAAAATCAGATACAAAATCAGATACAAATTCATATACTACATCTAACAAAAGACCAATGTGCCATTGATCATGTTTCCGAGTTTTTCACCACAGCTTGATTCATCAATATATTTGTATATGTCTCCGTTATCCAACCAATATTGTTGGCCATCGACTTCTAATTCTTCAGCTTCGATTTCTTCTTCGAATTCGATCTTTTCCTATTCGGTTTGTTTATCGGCTTCCATGAACATCTTATAGTTGTGTAATTTCTCACACACCTTGTGTCGATCATGATCGAGACCGCCATTCAACACCCAATACATCCAACTTTTGATTCGCGGGTTTTTGCGTTGTTCTTTTAATACCCAATAATAGGTCTTGTTTTTGACCAATTGCCCGATTGGAATCCGATCCATTCCGCCTTTTTTACGATATATTCCTGCCCATCCTCCAAAGGCTTTTCGTTTGACTTCTATATTTTCGAAGTCATGTTTACATGGACAATCGCGTACATTTGTTTTCTGATTACACATAAAACAAAACGTGGAGAATGGATCTTTTTCGAGATGGTCTTTGCGTTTCTTTTGACGTTTTATACGTTTATGTTCATCTTCGGACCAGTGTTTGATACATTCACATCCAATGGGATGTTGGTTGTACGTAGCAATCGGTTCGTCTATGTTGTATATCTTATAGACATGAACAATAGAAACCCCACAAATACAATTTCGTACATTGTGATCGATTTCTTCTTCGATTCCAACCAGATGAAAACATTTTTTTATATCTGGGAATGCGATGTATTTGACGCCTCTACACTCTTGTACGGTAGTTTGAAGTTGTTGTGTTGTCATACGAGCCACTAATGCGTTTACCAGTGGTATGTAGAGGGCCTCTTTTACCACTACATAGCATGCCCCTTCTTGAGGCAAAGTTATAAAAAGTTTATTAACGCCTTTTCGTTTTTCGATGTCTTTCATGATTTATGATATTTATGTAGAATCTATGTTATGTAGAATCTATGTACAGTGTACTATCAATTTTATAGTTTATCTAGGGTTAGGGTTATGTATAGTTTGGTTGTAAAACAAAGAGAATCAATTTTATAGTTTATCTCGTTTTAATCATGGTTTTCGTATTTTAGTCGAATGCTCACATTTTGTCTCGAAACAAAATATGAATCTATATAAAATGCCACCAAAACGAAAAACACCAAAACGAAAAACACCAAAACGAAAAACACCAAAACAGACACAACGAGTGATTGAAAAGTTCAAAAAGAAAGAAGCCAAATGTCCTAGTTGTAAAAGGCGCAAAGTTGCACACAAAACAATGATGAAGACTCGAACCAAGAAATCGTCTATCAACGCGATACGCAAATACTGGAAAACGTTTTTACAATGTGAATCGTGTATGAAGAAAGCGTGAAAAGTTACGAGTCGAAAAGTTACGAGTCGAAAAGTTACGAGGAGTCGAAAAGTTACGAGGAGTCGAAAAAATAAAAAATAGTTTTTGTCTCAAAATCACAAATTAAATAAACGGAAGTGACATGCAATATGTCCAGGTGGTTTTTCAGTAAATATACAGACAACACGTATAATGGTGTGACTACATGGATTCGAACCTTTTTAAAAGCTACACCCAATGATAATCTATGTGTACCAGAGAGCGGTATACGCCTTCACAAGGATATCGAGCGGTATCTCAAACATGATTCTGTATCAAACGATACAATCGAGTTCCGGCAATTTTTATCATTTGTAAACGATCATGACCACTTGCGCCCTTTCTTTGTAGAAGAACCCATTGAAATATCCGATTTAAAATGGCGAGGGATAGTAGACGTAGTATTTGTGGATGAAGATGAGCAATTTTGGCTCTACGATTGGAAGCGTAGCAAACAAGATATGCCAAGTGTAATCGAGTTTCCTACAGATAATTTGTCTCAAATGCAGCCTTCTTTGATAAATGCGTATATACTACAATTAAATATCTATCGTATCATATTGGAATCAGAATATGATATGAAAATACATGGAATGTACATTGCTTGTTTCCATCCTTCTCTTCCGTCGTATAGAATCGTGAATATATCTCGTTTGTCTCATATGTTAGAAATGGAGTTGGTGGATTTGCGGTTAAGTGAATTGTAAGAAACGTTTTGTCTGTTTGGTTTGCATAGAACGTAAACGCTTGACCAACAAAAAATTGACAGATTTTTTTTAATCGATAGTCTATAATATAAATCAATCAAATTGAACAATAATATACAATGACACTAAGACTAAGTATTTCAAAGATGACACCAAGTGCGACTAACCAAGAAGTTCGTCCAGACAAACTGGAGGACAAATTTTGGCAGGGTCTTTATCCCATGTATCGAAAGAAAAAAAAGTTGGAAAAAGACATGAAGGTCATGCAAAAAACAAAAGCGAGAGAAGTATATTTAGAGGCTTTGGATATTGGTTTAACAGACAACGATGCTGCCAATGTAACTGCAGTTTATGTATCGTCTTTAGAATTCTTACTACCACATTTACAGAAAATTCAAAGAGTATTACTGGCGGGGGATCGTTCGAGTGTTCGTTTGCTCAAACAAGTACCCTATCTATACGCAAGTACAGAACTACGTCCATTTTGGGACTATGCCTTGAAAAACATCAAAAAAAAGAAATCAGGATATTCTGACCTACACACAAGTATTCGTGATAAAAAATATTTAAACATTGTAAAAAAAAACGTAGATGCGTTTCTGACCCAATACAATCGTATAATGGATATGCACAGAAGTGCTATTATGCAAACCGAGTTTAAGTTACAATTGGTCGTTGGCTCTGATGTCGCCAAATACATCTTGTCTTATGTTTGAAAAAATAGAAAAAGTGACACCCTACCAACACTATCACAACCTATCAACCAAGCCGTTCATATATCCCACACATCCCTTTTTCTTGTATCAATCCATTCATACAATCAGTTACTTGTTTTTATCTTATGATACCATTGTTTTGGAAAATAAGATTTATTACATTTCATACACGTTTTATACATATCTGGGTTTGTAAGTACACAATACCATTTTTGATCACAATCGTTACAATAATATACACCAACCTTTTCTTGTATCGAATTATGTATGTTCATATACATATACATATACATGTACCTTTCTAAATAGTACAAATGTTGGTTAGAAGCGAATTGTAAGAAATGTTTTTTCTGTTTTGGTTTCAGTCGTCTCGTCTAGGCACTCTTCCACGTGACTTACTTCTAGAGGATGGCTTTGTTCTTTGTGTAGATCTTGTACTAGGAGATTTTCGAGGCGTAGTTGACCGAGTCTGAGATTTCGACACTTTTGCAAGTTTTTCCTTTGCGAGACGTCCGACTGTTTGTTTTTCTGCTTTTCGTTTTTTCTTACTTTGACGTTTTGTTACGTTACTGGTTGATAATGCTGCATTTACTGCAGTGTTAAATAATAATTTCGTTTTTTTCTCATTTGTTGGTCTAGTGCGTCTGCGTTTCATAACCGGTGTATTAAATGGTGTATGTGGTATAGATTTTACATGAAGTAACAATTTATTTTTTTTATCTTCTTTGGTAGTTGCTCCGTCTATGATTTTTTTATAATCATTACTCTCATCAGGTTCTCTGTTTACATCTAATTCGTGATAATAATTCGCTGTTTTCCATATTGGTTTGACCACCTTATGGTCTAATCTGGGTAGTGTATAGAAATATTTGCCGAGATCTTCTTTTATGAGATTCTTATCACGTTTATTTACAGCAAAATCGATGATTTGATCTATGGTTAACTCTGCAACATTGACTGACATAGGTAAATTATTGATGTCGGAAAAGCAGTCAACCCCAAATAAAGATGCATCGCGGTCAAACCCTACTCTCGAATAGCTTTTAAACCCTGAAATATTAGAATATTTCGATGCTAATTCCAAAACCACTTCTTTATCATATTTTGATGCTTTTACACAGCATAATAGAGCTGCCATTAAATAGTGACCTTGAAGCGAAGGCTTTGTTTCTTTGCTACAAATCAAATTTACACTTATGGTATTTGGCTTTTTCTTACATTCTCCTAATTCTGTGACAATAAAAGTGTTGATTGCATTTACCTTGTCATCTGGGCTTGCATTTGGTGATATACCTGATTGTACGCTAACTATTAGATCAAACTTTTCATCCTCTTTGTTGAAATTATCTTGACGTAATTCTCGAGTTTCTGAATTGTATTTGTTCGATGCTAGGTTGTTTCTGTTTGGATTTTGCACATGACCCCATGTATCCTCAACATAACCATGGTTAATTCCTATACATATTTCGGAGAGAAGCTTAAAAATAAGTGATTCATTTGCTTTTTTATTTTTCTTTACACTTTTGCTTCTACGATAAGTCGTATACCCAAACCACGTTATAAACTCCTTTTTTGTTAGTATATCGTATCCTTGTATATCGCTTTTTATTCGCGGATCGTTCCTATAATTATTTAATGTTTTTATGTGTTTGTCGAAAAGTGCCATTATATATTGTACGTATATTTTATTTGGATTATCCGAAAATACGGCAATGATTTTCATCAGAAACTTTGAAAAATTGATATGGAATTGCTAAATATATTTGTGTTATAACCCAAATCGTCAAGTTATATGTATTAAGATTGAATATGGCTTTGGTGAACTGTCCTATATGTTGGGAGGCATTGGATACACAGGTAAATTGTTTGACAACACAATGTGGACACCAGTTTCATGGAAATTGTTTCATGATGCACACAGCTCATAATGGGTATTCGTGTCCATGTTGTCGACACCAGCTTATAGAAGAACCGGACAAAGGTTTAGATGATTCAGAATATGAATCGGATGATGATGAAGAAGAATTTAATCACAATGATGGGGATTCTGTCGACAGTCAATACAGACGAAATTATAACTTTGGAAGGATGTTTATGACAGATGAGGATGAGTCGTTGTTCAGTCTACGATGGTTTCATCAAAGATTGAATGAAGAAGAACTCGAGAAAGACAACTTCCACTTATCGAATATGAACGATGTTACGGACTACAATGATACGGATGTGATATACGATGAAAACAAAGATCAAGTACAACAATTAACAAAACGAATTACGGAAATCAATAAATTGCCTTATGAGAGATTGTTAGCTGCATTCATGCATAAGAATTGTAAAGACTTTCGATACAATGATTATGCTGAGGAGATGTGTTACGACGTTAGCCATATGATTAATGATATACATGAACGGATGTTGCGATCGAGTTGATGTGTGATTCACAGAAAACGAAAACGGAAACAGAAAAAAACAAAACAAAGAGTATAGCGTTTTTTTATGTGCGTAATTGCCCAAATGTCATGCAATTTTTACATACAATATTGCATTTCATTGTGGCACATACAATGGAACAGCATCCCAATACACACGGAACTTCATCATCGGGTGGTATGGAACAAGCGCATACTAAACACATGAAATGACATTGTTGCTTACAAAGGACATCTGGTACTTTGATAGTTACTGCATCACATAAACACCCAATGCGGATATGATGTCCTTCTAATTTATCACAACAGGTAAGATGATCTCGATTCAATAAACAACATTCATGCATAAAACAACAACATTCGTTTTTCATGGAAAACCCATGGAAGCCTTGAGTTAAAAACCCCAAATTGGCGCACCCAAGTCCGAAACATATATATATTTGGTCTTCGTCAATAACATCCAAACGGTAGGTTTTTGAACTCATTTTATATAGTATTGGATATTTGTCATTATGTTTTTTACGAATAGTTTATTTTCCTCCTCCGGGTGGTATTTCATAGACGGTTGCATTATCTTTTATATGATCTACCGCTTTTTTGATTTTTTTGATTTTCTTAAGCATCTCATCATGTGTTGGTTGCAATGGTTGCTGTTGCTGTTGCTGTTGCTGTTGCTGTTGCGGTTGCGGTTGCGGTTGCTGTTGCTGTTGCTGTTGCTGTTGTTGCTGTTGTTGTTGCTGTTTCTGTTGCTGTTTCATTTTTGCTAGTCTTCTTCTTCTTCTTCTTCTTTTTCTCCCTCTCTTAAAACTTTCAGTGATTCCTTGAGTCGGTAACAACAAACAGCAAACCAAAATACCTAAAAGTAACAGTATACATATTTTCCATTTTTGTTTCATTTGTATTTTCGTATATACACTACATGTTTAAAATAAAGTTAAGCCCCCGTTTCACACAAACGACCTTTCCCTTCCGCAGTTGGGTCATCTCCATTGTTTTCGGTGTCTTTAGATTCGTGTTTGATTTTCACATTAAATCCATACATCAGTAACACCACAATGAATCCGAATACAGCCATAAATCCGATTGTAACAGAAAACATATTAAATGTTCGATAGGCATTGCCTTGTGCAACTTGTGTTTGTTGACCAGTGCCTGTAATCACTGATTTTGCTTTGTTGTATATTGAACTCATCGTACCAGGTGATACCATCGCAAAAAGAGACACTGGAAATAGGAACAGAACAAATACATATACCAAAAATACGAAAATATCATGGAACGAAATAGGAATATCTGGAACAAGCAAAAAAAGAAAAATGGTCGTGAAGATTCCTCCAAATAATAACAAAAGACTCGCAAACATACTATACTAAAATATCAGTAGATTATATATTTACGTTTCAAAATGGAAACCGAAAAAGATCTTATCATGATGTTTCATACAAGTCTACGCAATGTTGGGTTATTTACATCTGTGTCCTTTGCTGCGCTTGGATATTCTCGTTTTTACCGAGGAAAAAATAGAGTTTACAACGTGTTTTTGATTTTAGCAAGTTTGATATTTATGTTTTGTTCTCTTGTAATGAATTGGTTCTTAATACAGGATTATGGTAATTTGCTAGGAGAAATCGATACACAGATCGCAAATAAGTGGTTATTTATTCCTAAGATTACGTTTACATTTAACCTTGGTATATTTGGTCTCGGATTGTATACGTTTTTTAGAGAAGTGACTAAAAGTAGTTAATATCTTCATCTTCTATGCCTTTGTGTTGCTTTTCTTCCCACATATAATGTTTCTTACAGCCACTATCAAATCCGTTTTTGTCACATCGATCTTTTTGACACAATTTGTGATTCGGTTTCACATAACCACAAATATATACAAATGTTCCGTTTGCATTCCGTCTCTTGTTCAACATCCACTCGTAATGTGCTTCGTCGAAATCTATATTTGTCTCATATTGAGCAGTTCCTATTGTACTTATTTCTGTTACAACTGAATTAGAATCATCTTCTTCACAATCTGTGATCTCGGGTGTGCTTTCTACGACATGAGTTTGTTTTGTTTGTTGGATTGGTTTTGTTTGTTGGATTGGTTTTGTTGGTTTGTTTCTTTTTGCCCGTGTGGTTGGTTTCAATTCAACGAAATGTGTGTTGTTTTTAGAACGGGTGATAATTTGTTTGGTTGGAACAAACGGTGTGTTGTTTGCCACATTAGAAATTTGCTTTGTAGATGATCGTGTAGATACCATAATTTTGGTTTTTTTGTTACATAGGTACTTCTTAAAAAAAGATCAATTTTTTATTCGTTGTCTCATTAAAAGCATAAAGGTTTTTCTCACTAACAAGAATAGAATAATGGACCAGGATGCATGGATATTACAAGATATTTTGACGGATAGTGACGCATCTACCGTATACTCAGATATGATCACATTAAACCGTAATACAGACAATCGGTCGATTAGCATTGGCTCATTTAATAGTTTAGATACTGTAGAAATGTTCCGAAGTCATAGTAAGGATGACAAACGAGAACAAGAACAACAACAACAATGGATACAAGAAAGCAAACGAGAACCGGAACGAGAATCGGTACAAGATAATAAATTGCAAATTGCATTCGAGAGGACCAAAGACGTGAAACGTGAAATAGTGGATACGCCCCGATTTGAAACACAAAAAATAAAACGGAAACGCGAGCAACCCATCGCCAAACGTAGAAAAACACCGACACCGAAGACGTTTTACAAAATACTGAAAGGTAATCAAAACGTGTGGTAATATACATCATCACAAAATATACAGTAAGTATAAGAAACATGTTAACGCCACAAAGTTTACATATGATTCATGTGATTAATAAAATGCCTTTTTTGCCATTGTTTTTAGAAAAATACAACAAAAAATTTAGTGATAATGCGGAGTCATTCTTATTGGCTTTGTTGCAAAAAATAAGAGCAGGGATGGCCTCATGGGAATTGACGAAAGAAACGGTTATGAAATCGCGTATCATACGAGGGCATGTACCGAAATCGGATTCATTTCACGTGATCCCGTCTGATATAAGTGAGGTCATTGACGAAAAAAGCGAATTACAGAACACATATACAATTGTATTGCCTTCTAGAACACTAACGGTTGATATTGTGTTACAAAATAGTCTCAATGCAGAGATAACGATCCGTGATGTGTTATTGAAAGTATATTTGTGGTTTTTTGTGGCGGACTCGTATACAACCAAGTCGTGTTCATCGCATGTACATGTATATTTATATTTGACAGATCATACAAAGGAACTTCCCAAACATTCACATACTGCAGTAAATCAGCTCCATGTGAATACCGCATTTACCACCGGGTGTCAGAAAACAACCGATATTCATGTATACCGAAAAGAAGAGTGGTTCAAAGTGCTGATTCACGAGTCGTTTCATAATCTCGGATTGGATTTCATCGGCATCAGTCCCGAAATCAAAGAGGAAGGAAATCGTATATTACAAAACTTATTTCATGTGACTGTACCCGATTTGCGATTTTACGAAACGTATTGTGAGATGAATGCCGAAATCATAAACTGTCTTTTTTATTGTTTTTTTACTGGGCAACGTAAAATGGATCAGGCGATCATTCATAATGTACATACATGTTTGACATATGAATCTATTTTTTCCATGTTACAGTGTGCAAAGATCTTGGGCCATAATGGATTGGTGTATGAAGATATCTTTCAAAATCCCGAGAAAATGAGACACTACACCGAATCTACTCAAGTCTTTTCTTATTACGTGATTAAATGCATTTATATGACCCATTTTACCGATTTCCTCCATTTGGTGTCTACCTGGAAATCCTTTAAATTCCCACACGATAAAAAAGAGTTTATACGTTATTTAAACTTGGTTAAAACAAATATGAAATCTAAGAAACTACGATCAGGTTTAAAATTGATTACGAAATGGTTAAAAGAACAACATCTGTTGATGCCGATTAAGAAGCCGTTTGAATTATGTACATTGCGAATGAGTCTGGTTGAGTTTTTATGATGTGGTTTTTGTTTCTCACTTTTTCTTTTTCTCGTTTTTCTTTTTCTCGCTTTTTCTTTTTCTCGCTTTTCCTTTTTCTCACTTTTCCTTTTTCTCGCTTCATTCGTTTTGATGCAAGATGGTTTTGTCGTTTCCATATACATTGCATATGGATTGATACAATAAAATCTTTTCTTCGTCATTAAACCCAATCCACCCGGATGGTGTTTGCAAATGTTTGTTTTTCCATCTTAGCTGTTTGATCTTTCTGTTTGGATCACTGGATTCTGGGTTTTGAAGATCGATCGAAAACCCTCCTTCCGCTCGTTCTAGACGTTTCAATGGACTCCATGTATCGGGTTTGTGAATATTGTAATACTCACAAACGTCTTCATATGACACCTCGTTAAATAATACTTGAATATGCATGTTGTTTTATGTTATGATACATGAAACAATATAGACAGTAAACGGATCAATTTTTTAACAACATGCCGGTTTGTTACTTTTCTTCTTCTACGCCACCGAGGATTACGGTAGAAAAAGGCGGTGGTGGTGGATCTAGGTATATTTCTGAATCGACACAAGAACAAATCATAGCCAGATTCGAATTATTTTCGAATTCTAAAACGAACCCGAAACCAAAATCGAAACCGAACTTATTTGGATTTCACCGTACGTAAACACATCGAGTACATGATTCTGTAGAAATAGTACACCACATATTGACTTGCAGAGAGCAAGATTAGAACCAATAGGAGTCGTAGTACAACATTCCACTTCCCTTTGCTGGATAAGTCAAATAAAATGAAACTGTATCGACCGACGTAAAGTGCCAATACAACAAACACAAAAATGGAAAGATAGTAGAAAAGAAGACAATCGTTTTGGGTAATGTCCAATGGACCGAACCAATTATCTAAAGTTTGATCGATGTTAGGATACATGGTATATATGGGAGTGAGATTAAAATTAGAATAACTGTTTCGGTTCATGAACATTTACATGTACCATGTCACTTATGTATACATTTGTTCCGGTATATTCCATAGGCTTCCTTTCTTCCCCTTGTGTACAGAATATTGTCAATGTTCCATCTATGGTATTATTTCCTCCTTTCATCTTTTTAGATCTTTTGTTACTTTTTCTGGGTTTCTTGTTACTTTTTCTGGGTTTGTTTTTAGATTTAGTTTTAGATTTGGTTTTTTTCTTACCGCCTCTAGAAGAAGGTGGAGGTAGAGGTAGATGTGGAGGTAGAGGTAGAGGTAGATGTGGAGGTAGAGGTAGTAATGGTTGTGATTGAGGATTCGAATCTATTTTTTCGTATAAGTTTGTTAATACATTTTCAATACTTTGACTATTTGTGTCAGCAAACATTTTTTTGTATAATTCTAGATCACTATAATCGTATAAAACGTGAATTAATCCACATTCATTTAACGTATATTCATATTTATGTTTTTGCACATCATCGGCGCGAATTTCATGGTATCTGTCTACATATTCTTCGGTGGATGGTATGTGACATCGACCATAGTCAATTATCTTCGCCAAGTATTTTGTCTTAAATGTGGTTTTTTCAAGCTTGTTACCAAGCTCATCACCAAACTCATACTGAAACCGAATAGGGTTATCCAGCGTTTTTACCATTACATTGTTAGCATGTAAATCTTTATGTCTGAAGTTTTCTTGTCCGACTGCATATAAAGGCGCATAAATCTGAAACAATATTTTTGCTTTGTCACTACTATATATTTTGTTTTCATCGATAAGAGTTTGTAATGTTACTCCCTCAAAATTATCGATCAATACTGCAAAATCGTTTTTACGTAAACATGATTCTGGGTTGTAATCAGTCTGGTTGTCTACAGGCACTATTTCAATGTTTTTCGACACGTTTGTTTCTTTGGTTTGCTGGACATCCTCATTATAAAATTTTTTATTTTCTAGATATTTTAAAATTGGAGTTTTTGACTCTTTGTAATAATATAAATCATGTGTACGAAGAAAACAGGGGAAATAAGGAAGCAATGTATTAATGTATAATCCTACTTCGAATTCATACATCAAACTATCAATCTTCTGTTGATTGGTATGTTTTTCACTTCTTGCACTTTTCAGGATGTAATTGTTTGTAGCCTTTGCATTTTCTGAAATCAGATTAAAATCTTCTTGACTCAATAATTCGGTAATAAATCCATTTGAAGACCCTTTGCCAATAAGACCAACAATATATATATCACCTTTGTCTGAAAGAGATTCATGAGGTTTTGGGGGTTTTTCAGGTGCAGGTGGTGGTTGTGATTGTGATTGTGATTTGTTTGATTTTTTTCCAGGGGTAACAAGATTATTATTTGTAGTTGCATGTTGTTGTTGTGGTGGTGGTGGTGGTGGTTGTGGCATAACAACTTTCCCCCCTCTTTATATTACACCGGATAATATTCTATTTCATATTCGATCTCTAAATTCCTCATTTCTTCCCAATCATATTCGGCTTGTAATCCTAAAATGTCCAATTGATTCTTAAATTTCATTTGAAACAAATTCATTTCTTCATTCTTATACGTATACTTATCATACACTAAATGATTGTCCAGTCGTCTTGTAATTATGTTTTGCCAATGAAACTCCCGAGACAAAAAATAGAACTCCGTTTGTTTTAATACTTCTTCAATCGATGTATCATACTTTGTTTCAGTGAAATGCATTTCGCTTGATTGTTCGGTCAGTTTGAATTCCATCGAACTGACTCCTGTTCCTGCAGTAATTGCAGAAGAAGGAATACCTGCTTTCACATCTCCATTTATTTGTAATCCTTTTTTGTGAGACATATTACGTGTGAATTTGATTTTTTTGGCTCTTAATAACACAAACAATTGTTTCAATTCATTCATTTTGCTATCAATATAACGTGCTGTAAAATGATTGCTGCGTATAAAGAGTTTTTCTTTTGGAAGCATAATATAGAGTTGTCGAGGCATCGGTGGTCCTTCGATTGCAAATGGCAAACACCCAACCTCTTCGAATTTTTCAATGATCAATTTCCCCGGAAACCTCGATTTCCTCGCGCAAATCAAGTCTTTACGACTGTATATACACTTACGGTAGTCTTCTTCTGGTAACAACAATAAAAAACGTAATCTTGTGTTTTTGTGCTTTTTATTGATCACATCTAAGTAATCGTGTTTTGAATCACAGCATGGTTCAGACACTTGATTATTTTTATAACAATGAAACATATATAAGTTCTGTAGATTTATGTGGGTTTGTGGATTTGTAGATTTATGTGGGTTTGTGGATTTGTAGATTTATGTGGGTTTGGTCTAAGGGTCGCCATGCATAACACGATCACAAAAGGATGAAAACTGATCGAGTATCGACTGTTCTGCTGAGGAAAACGGATATATAACCGCATTCTCCGTAGAACTTTCTAAACTGCCATCACTGAATTCTCTGTCGTCTTCTATGTCATCATCATCATCTTTTGTTATTCTCGCATTTGTTGTTGTAAATATGTCTCGCATATCGTGAATAGTAAATTCGTTTCGATGTGATTTCGATAAGCTTACGGTTTTCGGGTCAAATACACCATACACTGATTTTGAAGCAAACCAAACACAATCTGGACCACAACGCCATGGCGTCAAATCATGTACACCTGATCCTATTTCTTTACTGTTGATGTAATCTTCGAAAGTCGCACGTCCATCTACAAGGCTCATACGTCCATCAAAGCAATTGCATTTATACTTGGGGAACTGTTGTATACAATTTCCACAAGGAATGATCGCAATATTTTTATATGTCCCATTCAATTGGCAGTCGATACAGCTTTTAAACCCGGTGTTATTGTCTGTTTTGTCCATCTTCAATGCCAATTGTAATGGGAAATCAATGTCGTAATACACTGATCTATTTGCTGAAACACATGGATTGTGTATACTGTAGTATTCTCGTCCCTTCGATCCTTCGAAAACTGCAATGGTATTTGTTGCAAACATATTTGGATTTGGATTTGGATTTGGATTTGGATTTATTAAGTGTATCATAGCAATCATAAAAAGCATCAATTTTTTATGATTATGGAACATGAACCTTTCTTTCTCTCTCTTTATCTCTTTCTCTCTTATCGACATGTACGATTTGAAAACAAAAATATATCAAGGCATACCATATACATGATTTCTATTTCTCTGAAGGCATGGCTGACAATGATCGTGATTAGTCTCATTTTCACATACATGGAATATCATTTATTTGTAGCAGATCTCAATGTATCCTTGTCTCAAAAGGCGGTATATTTGTCGATTGATATATTCCATTGTTTCATTTACGTGTTTCTCTTTTATTTGTTTTACAATCCTGCTTGTGATCTTGTACAACTCACTGTATTGAACACACTGTATTTGATCATTGTTTGTTTCTTTTATTTTTACAGACGATGTATCTTAACAATATACGCGGAACAAGGGATTGGTCTTACAAAAGAACGGGGATGGATAGGTCCATTTGACCGACTGTATTATCTTTTCAGTGGCGACACATATACTCCCAAGCATCACGAAAGTACACATGATTGGATGGACGGAAACAAACCTACTATTCTCGCATTGATTGCATTGAACGTGATATGTCTCGTAAGACGAATTCCAATCGTATAATATTTTTTTGTAAGGGTTTAAATGCATAACCGTATACATTGTAATAGATGGATAATAGCAAACCAGTAAGCAAAGCGAAAGTCGTTTCACGGAAAGCGTGTTTGTCGGATTTCCTAGAGGATACGGACACCACAAAACAAAATGGACATACCAATCACCATGATTCAATTCAAAAAAACCAGAGAGAATATGGACAGAGAAAACGTATAAAACCATGACGCACGGGAACAAAAAGCCAACAACAAATTGCACCCAAAGGATTCAAGAAGGGATTCAGGGGGTAGAGTCTGGGTTTTAGGGTTCAGGGTTCTAGGGTTTAGGGTTCAGGTCTGTGATTTGTGTGAATGACACGAATAAATGAATTATTTGTTGACAACACAATATTATGTCGGTTTGGAAAATGACTTAAACCGAAAATATACTATATGAAACATATATAATATATAAATGAATTGGTTTCTCTGTATTTCACTTCTCGGATCATTGTTCAGTGCAGCCCACAGCTATCAACCAGTTGATTCACTCAATTTGTCTCAATACGATGGATTATGGTATGAAGTGTATGGCGATCGTGCGGACCGTGCTTTCCAAGGTTTCGGTACATGTATTACCGCGGAATATACGATTCAAGGCGACAACAATGTCTCTGTTTTTAACCGTGAAATCCGTAAAGATGGGACAGTGGATTCGATCGAAGGGTATGCCTTTTACGACACCAACTGTACAGGAGGTGAATTGACTGTATATTTAGAAGGAACACCATCGAATGCTCCATATTGGGTCTTAGAACTTGGTCCTGTCGTGAATGACGAATATGATTATGCGATCGTGTCGGATGACAAACAATTAACTCTTTTTGTCTTAGTCCGTAATGTTGCGGACTTTTTCGAACTATATAACGACAATGTCACTGCAACATTAAAGGAAATGGGTTTTACCAAATCCATAAACGAACCTGAACTGATTCCACAAGATACCACGTGTGTCTATGAGGACGATGACGAGGATAAGAACTAGCTTTTCGTAACAAAAATATTCCTTTTTTTACAAAACATCTTCTGGATCTGATTTTCGATACACAGTAAATTCGATCAAGCATCCATTTTCATCTTTTTCATATTTGATTTCGTCTTTTATGTATGTATCTAAAACAATGGGAAAAAACACATTTGCAATACATTCACAATGTATCACATTTACGTATATTTCTCGCATGTACGGTTCAAATAGCTCGTAGATAGACTGACCTCCGATTATGTATACTTCATCAAAAATGAAATCCAACAACAAAATGTTATGAATATTTGATTCAAACACGACATCTGAACCATGATATTGGGCTTTTTGTTGAGGAGTGTTTGTGACAATATAATTCCGTCTGTTTGGTAAGGCGCGAAATCCCAAACTCCGGTATGTGTTATATCCCATCACGATAGCGTTGTTGCCTTTTCCGGTGGTTGTTTTCTTAAAAAAAGCCATATCTTTTTTGGATTTCCATGGGATCTGGTTCGCATATCCGATTCCTTTGTTTGGAGTCATACAAACGATTCCTTTCATCTATGATATATACAACGGTAATATAAAGTTTAATTCGGATGAATTGATTGCACTGTTGCCGAAATAGAGACAAACAAACTGATTTGTACGCGGGTCTTCTAAAGATTTTTGTACGATGCGAAGACGTTTGAGTTTTTCGTCTCTGGGTATTATTTGGTTGCTATAAATATACATCAAATGGTTTTCAATTAAGAAAGGATGTGTTTGATCAATGAGACAAAATTCTAAATGGAATTTCCCTTTTCCGTATCCGCGATTTACCACAATGACTGGATCGAGGATTCCTTCTTTGTCGACGTATGTGGTTTTGTCTTTGATTTTGTTGGATGGACTATGGATGATCGTGTTTCCTTTCAGGTTGCTACTATAGATCAATTGTGTTTTTGTGGGATCGTTCGTGAAGCAGTATGCGTGTGTGTTCATTGCGACCGTGCCTATTTTCACATCTAGTAACATGCTATGTATGTTGTGATTTGTAATTAATGATTTTATTTTGGCTATTTTCTGTGGTTCGTTAAAGGTAATACAGTTTCTATGATAGCATGTATAGGATTCGTTGTTCATAGTGGTTGTTCTTTGAATGATCAATACAATATATTTTTTGTGCGTTTTGTGTGTTTTGTTTTCGGTATTAAAAACAGAGATGATTTGGTAATTCGTATTGATTATGTCTCGTATCGTATTGTAAGAATGTCCTGATAAGAACGAAGCTGGTAATATGAATGCGATGATTCCATTTTGTTCGATTAATTCGCACGCTTGCAACAAATATAATATACTTGAATTGGGTCTTCCTTCTATATACGCTTGTTGATTTCTCCTAACATTTTCTCGTTTCATCAAATAAAAGGGAATCCACCCAATGATCAGATCGAATTTCCGTTGGACATTGAAAAAGTTCTTATGTTCTATGGTAACGTTTGAAGCAAAATTGTATTGAATGGTATCTACAATCATTTTATTCTGGTCTATTCCGACAATATTTGAATATGGGTACACTTTTTGAAGCTCATATAAGAATTCTCCAGACCCACACCCGGGTTCTAAGATGTTTTTGGGTGTAAAGTCTTGTTTGAGTATAATGGAAATAATTTTCTTTACTAAACTGGGATGTGTAAATTCAATATGGTCTATTTTTTGTTGTTCTATCGGTATATTTTTTATTAATTCAATGGAACTGTTATGGAAAAAAGTCATTTTTACTATATTGTTATGTTATGCTTAATAATATATTTTGGTTTTTAATATTTGTAAAACGTTTTTCTAAAATTACATATGAAGTAGATCTTTAAGAAAATATATTGCTATACTAGAAAAGTAAAAAGGATGACAATTGATACTGTAAAAACGGTTACATTTGATCGTATTGCCAGTGTGGTGTTAATTCCAATCATTCAAGAATACAAAGATGCGAAAATAGCTAAGGATGTATGGTATAATGCGGCAGAAATGCGTAAGCTACAAAGAGAATATGTAATTGAACTGTGTCGTCGTGTAAAGAATGTCGCCTGATTTCACGATTTTCACGATTTCATTTTATGTTTTTTCATATGACTGGCGAGTGAATTTTTCTTGGCAAATGTTTCCCCACATTCGACACATAAATATTGATTCGTCTGTGCGTTCGCGTATTTCCCACATAAATACATTTGTAGTTCTGGCATTCTTAGTTCTTCTATTTGTGTGGTGAATTTTTTTTGAAAATCTCTCACGGTAAGTACAAGCGAATCTCGATGTGTCAGAAAGGTTTGGAATTCGGAGTTGATTCCGTCCAATACGTCTTTGTCTATGGTGAATCCTTTGTTTTCATTTACATAGAAGTCTTTGATTTTATCCGACAAATGATCAATAATTTCAATCCCGGTTTTAATCTTCTCCATATCATACCCTACATGGTGAATATACACCAATACGTTTCCTTCATGTATTTCAATGAAATAGTTCGGTTTGTTCACGATGCCAGAATATTGAGACAAAAACAGTCCATTGCAATTTTGTTCTTTAATGTCTCGTAGGAACTTTTTCACTTCTTCGTTACAGATATTGGCTTCATAATTTTTGTTTTCAATCAATACATTTGACATTCCATTGCGTCGTAATATGAAATCGCCCATCGCTCTATTGGAGGATGTATTTAGTACAGACGCCATTGGATATAGCTTATTCAATACACCTTCCAACATATTTTCTGAATATTGTCCTTTGAGACTCGATGAGGATTTGAATTTGTTCAGGAACTCGTTTAGTTCTGTATATACTTTATCTTGTGTAGTTTGAGACACTGTCGCGGAGTCTCGTAAATTGTCACACTGGGTTTGTATTTGTTCATGGTTCATTTTAATGTATTGCAATAATGGTTCTTGCGCGGATTTTAGACGATGGTCAAACGTTTTCAAATATTCTTCCACTTTACTGGGGTTTTGTGTCTTTACTAATTCGCATATTTGATCTTGGGACGTTTTCATGACAGACTGGAAATCTTTTTGTATTGTCTCATTGTTTTGTGGAATGATGGTCATTAGTTTTGCAACAAAGACTTCGGTTGTTTTGTCTAGGTTTACGTTTAGCTTGTCCGTATTTGTGTTCATTGCATTATCTATCACTAATTTCATACTTTCCAAAAAGTCTTTATTGATTTCATGAAATTTCAACACAATCGAATTATTCTGACTATCCACTCTTTTGTTGAGACTATCTACATTGGATTCTAATGTATGTACTGTCTGTAATATTTCATTTTGTATGGTGTTTTGTAGTGTCTTGGTCAAGTCTTGGTTCATTTGTTCCATAAAGTCTAACAACAATAGATTCATGGCTTCGAAGTTCAAACTCGGATTGTTTTGATAAAAGTCATAAATGCGTTTATTCGAGACATGAAGTGTATGATCGCTCATTTGATGTTATTAGTCTCGTTTTTTTATATGGATTTGTGGAAAACAAAACCTGATCTAAAATCAAATATCTCCCTGTTGGATCGATTATCGAAATGTATGTATAGATATATAGAAATATATACATGCCTGTACGAACAAGAAGTATGAGACTCCGGTCGCCTTCTCCCGAACCAAAGGTAGCATTACCAAAGGTAGCATTACCATATGAGAAGATTTATAACCGAAGAAAGAAATGTTGGTCTGTCCGTCGTAAGGAAAAACCAAAGAGAAAGAAAAACGAGAAAGGAAAAAGAACACGCAAGGTATTTTCGAAATGTACTACAAAAGAGAAAGCGGTACGACAGATGAACTTATTGGCCGCAATCATGTACAATCCGAATTTCCGAAGAAGATGAGATCACTGATAGATGAGATCACTGATATTCGCACTTTATTTCCTGTATCATATCTAAAAATTCATCATCTGTTTTCGGGACAGTTTTCTTGTATTTATCTTTCAATATTTCCGAGACAATTTTATTCATATCTTCCATACAAGTCTCGAGTCTCAAAAGTTCTCCACTTTTAATGTTAAACAAGTAACCTATTTTGCTATGGCTTGGCCATTGGGATGGATGTACCGTCATATTCCAGATCCACATATAAAGAATCAATTGTAGTTTATGATCGATCGTGAGATTCGCCGTACATTTCATTTCCCAAATCGACTGTTCGGTCATTAGGTCTACTCTCGCGCCAATCCGGTAATTGACTCCTTCATCTTTTAATAGTTCTGTAACAAACCGATCAATGTAATAATGATCGGTATCGGAACTTTGCATGATAATCGACTTTTCTGCAGTCCATGTCTGTGATCTGCATTCTTCACCGACGACTGTTTCCAATTGTTGTATACACATATCGACTACATTTTGGTCTAACCAATCATATTCATCACGATCAATTTGTTTTAACTTCGAGTATAGTTTTTCTTGGACAGACGAACACAGATTTGCAACAAATAAATAATCCGATATATCTTCGCATTTTTCTGGCATAGTCTCAATCATCTTGTGTAAAAACATGTGCTTGTCTTTTGGCACATCCGTCATGGCGAGTCTCACTAGATTTTGCAAGATGCAATTTTGCTGACCATTTTGTAAATAATCGTAGAAAAGCATCGGCAATACAATCCCATTTATATCGGCTACATCTTCATAATGTTCAGTATGCGTTTGTTTCACGCCTTGGATTTCGATTTCTTCGTATACATATTCTGTATCTTGGTCTTCGTATGGTTTCATGGTGGTTGTATCGATTTTCACGAATAACTTGTCTACAATGGGGGAAATGATATCTAAGGTGGGTTCTGACAAAAACTTGATCAGGTCCGTAACAAATACATTATACCGGTATTTTTTCTTACTCGGATCATTTTCTTTTGGCACGACTTTCAATCCCATACTCGTTCCTTGGAAATTGATATAGTCGACTTCTGGCTTCAACATCATACTATGGCTCATTTTCAAGAACGGCAATGGAGCATCTTGTTCATGTCCGCATTTTTCAAATACATATAGTCTTTCTAGACCTCGAGTACATGCAACATACATTGTATTCGGGCATATGTCAATGGGTAAATTTCTGGCATAATATTTGAAATACGAGTCATCGAAGCCAACAACAAAGACGTATTTTCTTTGTCGCCCTTTGACAGAATGAAATGTCGAAAACACGACTTTCTGGTGTATAATACGTTTGTCGACTTGATCTTGGTTTTCTTGTGTGGGCAAATAACACGGGATGTTTCGTTCGACTAACATATTTTCCAGTATTTTGATGAATTTGCCCTTGATAGATCCCGACAAAATGTAGAAATCTTCGTAAACTGCTCCATGTTCAATCAAAAACGAGATTTGTGCAGCAATGCATTTGACAATTGCAAAGTTTTCTCGTCGTGCGTACATAACAGCCGGTCCTTGTTTCACAGCCCATAATCGTTTTTCATCCAACAAAGCATTATTGACAAACCGTGCCATCTGGACAGTAATACGATACGATGTTTTCAGTGTGCAACATACAAAATCGCGAGATGCGAGAAGGGCGACTTCATTCCAGCATTGTTGTCCGAATGTGAGAAATCGGGTATCTGCTCCTTTAAAATCATATAGCCCTTGCATTTTGTCTCCTAATATCATGATTTGAAACGGGCGTTGTGTGTCTCGAATTAATTTCAACAACAAACGAAAATATACATTTGTCATATCTTGTGCTTCGTCTACCACCAATAAATCAAATTCGGGGAGTTTCGTTTTGGGCTTTACATCTTCTCGTATAATTCGACGGATTCCATTGTCCATTTGTCCGTCATGATGATAATAATTGTATGCGAGACTATGATATGTATGTACTTCCATATTCGGGATTTGTAGTTCCATTACTTTTTCTTGGACCTCGTGTCTCAATGTTCTATTATACGTTAATTGTAATAACTTTCTTTTTCCAAGAACCAAAGCACATGATAAAATGGTCGTAGATTTCCCAGAACCAGCACAAGCGTCTACAACTACATTCTTGCCTTGTTTTACATGGTCAATAATGATTTGTTGCTCGGTACTGGGTGTATTCATATGTGTTCGGTTTTTATATAAACATGTGTTTTCTGTTTATATAATTGTTGTAAAGATTTTGTCTCGTTTTTGATAGTGATTTCATTAATAATTCATTAATATACTCAGATCATGATTCGCAGCATACGGATCGATGATCGCTTTGTGGTCTTGGTACAACAAATACCAAATATTGATTTCCCACATGATATGATGTCGTTCTTGAATAATGGAAATGCACTTTGCTTTCATCGCATCCGCGTATTCTATCAATGCATCTTTGTGACCACCAATCACAGATCCTGCGAAAAACCACACAACATGACGATAAATATCAGTGTGACATGGATCGTTTGGATTGACACAACTTGCAACACGAACGTTATTATATGTTTTTTGAGACAAATGTTGTATACCTCTGATCAACGGTTCATCTTCTTTGATCATGTGAAAAATACCAAAATCTACCCATGTGGCATTCGATGTTTGAAATGGATTGATTTGTATTACTTGTCTCAGAAATTCTGTTTTATGACATTGTAGAAACATATAATCAATGGTGTCTTTTGTAGGATTGTCGCTGTGTAGGTCATATTGTGTGACTTGATCTAAGTAATGGTATAAATAGTTTTGTTGTTTGTCAAACATGAAAAAGTATGTCTGTGGAAACTCTTTTAGTTCGTGAACAAAGTACGTTTCATATATCTCTTTTTCTAAAAAGCAAACACAGGGGACATCTATTTTCAGGATTTTCTTTCCGTATTCGATATATGTCTCATAATTACGGAATCCAATATGGTTGATTTTCGTCAAGAACGCAGTTACAATCGTGGTCATTTCTTTTTTATTGTTTTTTGTTTTTTGTTTTTATGTTTTTTCTGTCTTTCTGAGTTTGTTTTCTGAGTTTGTTTTCTGAGTTTGTTTTTTTAAGATTCATATATTGTCTCGAATTTGAGACAAAAACTATAATCATTATAGTTCATATCAATTACCTTCCCATATGGATCGAGGAGACGGATTTGGAATCGATTTAAATCAACCGGTCCAAAGTATTGTCGTTGGATTGATATGATTTGCAATGGTTGTACCGCCGATGTCTCGGATTCATCTACACGTGCTGGTACAATTCGAGCAATGACTGATTGTGGGATGGTAATTTGACTGTATGCATTTTCAAATCCACGTGAAGATCGGTTTTGAAAGTCTTCTACCGCCAAATAAAAATACGGTATACACAAATATGGGTTCATAATAGTCTCACTCATATAATTGGTTTCCTCGGTATATTTTGTTTTTGTAAATCCGAGCATTCTTCCCATTTTAGAGAAATAGTCTTGTGATTTATCGTACACGCCATCTATGTTTTTATTAAAATCGAGTGTGACATGCTTAATTTGGTTGCTATATTCGGGTTTTTCTTCATCAATAGATATAATCACTTTACCTGAATTCAAAGGATCTATCATCATTTCGAGAAATAAAAACGGACTATGTTTCTGCAAGGAAAACAAATAATTAAATGTCTCAATAATTAAGGTTTGATTGTAATGTCCGGTTGGAAGAATAAATACATTGCACGTTTCTTTTTCATCTACGGTCGTAATGGAGACATATAAGAAGTTATTGCCCAGTGAAGCCGATACATTTGGTATTCCTCTGGGTACAATTTCAAACGATGTGCAATCTACTGATACTGTTTTCTGAATCTTGTTTGGAATATTCAATGTGAAATCAGAGCTACTGGTTTGGTACGGATTTTGTCGAAATCTGGTATCAATGGATAAACACCGTGACAATGTTCTCCTATCAATCGGATTCATCGTACCGGGAGCATATGTGGTAGACTGTGTGTAGGCAACTTGTTTCTGTGGGGGATAAATGATATTTTCTTCTCTAGATGGAGGTGGCAAGTACTTTGGGAATTCTGGGACTGGATCTATTTTTCTCTGTTTTCGGATCGTAGATGGCGCAGTTTTGGGGATATTATCGATTAAAAATTGTTTACCGCTTTCCAAAAAAAAAATCAAGTCTCGTTTCATGTGTTTTTCGATGTGACCAGAAGACATTAAAAGAGAACGTATTTCGGTTTCTTTTAGTTCAACATCTGCTGCATCATACATAACGGATGTATCCAACCGGAAAAAACGCTCCAAGTCCGGAATTTCATAGTTTTGGATATCCAAGTCTAAAGTGTTCATTATCTTATATTATAACGATAATTTTCCATATCATTTTTAGCCAAATATCAGTATTTTTTATATGGAATAAATATATATCGTTTCAATGTCGTGTTCTAAAAAATATATGATTGGTAACAGCGATTCAAATATTTCGGTACGATATGACGGAGAATGCCGGGATATGGTAATAAGAAAACAATGTTGTGAAGGTGATCAAGGACCTCAAGGGCCTCAAGGACCACAAGGTAAAACTGGATCTATCGGACGAACTGGATCAGACGGATCAACTGGACCAACCGGATCAACTGGGTCTATCGGACCGACCGGTACGTTTGGTGGGTTTGTATATCAAGATATCATACCTTCCGTCGCTGGACAATCGGTTAGCCCTTTAAACGGTAACATTACAAAGTCAGGACAAGGTGTTAGTCTAGGGTCATCTGATAAATGGTTCGAGAATTTATATGTAGTCGATATTTTTGCTTCTGGAAACACAATTTCATTGGCCGGTGTACCAATCAAGTCAGATGGTGTAAACCTCCTACTCGAAGCTGGTACAAAGATTGGCGGGATAGATGCAGGAATCATAAATATAAAAGGGTCAATTGATGCATCCAATGATTTGTTATCAAAAACGGGGGTTTCAAAAGGAGATGCGTATATTGTCTCTGATATAGGAGAAGTATGGGTTTCTACAACAACTATGTCTCAAGGATGGTCTACTGTATCGCAAGGATGGACGAATGCTGGTGTAATTCGTGGACCACAAGGCGCTCAAGGTGTAGGATATACCGGAACTACTGGTTCTACAGGGTCTACAGGTACAATCGGACCAACAGGTATTGTTGGTCCAGCGACATTTACCTTAACTTCATCTAGTCCTAATGTCACATTCCCAATGTCGAATAGCATCAGAAATACAACTGCTGGTTTAAGCAGTACAACCACTGAAGAATCGTTTGAACGTTGTTATTTGTACTTCAAAGCGCCTTTGAATGCCGACGGATCTACCATTGGATTTGCAAAATCAGGAACGTTTATCTACAAATTACGATTTATTGTGGAGGCTACCATCACCAAATATGAAATTGTGGTAAACAATAGTGTCACACATACCTTCACGTATGATGAGAACGCGGATTCGTTTATGTTGTTACTAGATGGAAAACAATTCCTTGTTTACCAAAATAGCGATTTGTTGTATTCAGGCGATCATATTCACCCTTTTTCGACACATGCCGCCAGATTTGATTTATTTAAAGAAGGCACTCATGTTCGTAATATAACATTTACTTATTCTGTAAGTGGTAATACTGGTTCAACTGGTTCTACTGGATCAACTGGTTCTACTGGATCAACAGGTGCAACGGGTACTACAGGTGTAACTGGTTCAACTGGAGCGACAGGTGTAACTGGATCAACAGGTCAAACTGGTCAAACTGGATCAACTGGTCAAACTGGATCAACTGGTCAAACTGGATCAACTGGCTCAACCGGTGTAACTGGTGTAACTGGCGCAACCGGTCAAACCGGTCCAACAGGATCAACCGGTGTAACTGGTGTAACTGGATCAACTGGATCAACTGGTCCTACTGGTCCAACCGGTGTAACCGGTCCAACCGGTGCAACAGGATCAACTGGTGCAACAGGATCAACGGGTCAAACTGGTCTTACTGGTTCAACCGGTCAAACTGGTCCTACAGGTCAAAACGGATCAACAGGTGTGACAGGATCAACAGGTGTAACAGGTGTGACAGGTGTCACAGGATCAACTGGTTTCACGGGTCAAACAGGATCAACTGGCGCAACAGGTAGCACTGGTCAAACCGGATCAACTGGTGTAACGGGTCAAACCGGATCAACTGGTCAAACTGGTGCAACTGGTGTCACGGGTCAAACTGGTGCAACTGGTGTCACGGGTCAAACCGGGTCAACTGGTAGCACAGGTTGGACAGGATCAACTGGGGGTACTGGTCCAACAGGATCAACTGGGGGTACTGGTACAACAGGATCAACTGGTCCTACTGGTGAGAATGGTATGACTGGCCCTACGGGACAAGTTGGAAGATCGATTACATTTTACCCGAATAATACAATTATATTTTCGTCTGGTAATTCGACTATTGTTGGTGATAAACATTCGGATGCTTCGTTGATTGACAATGGGTCTATCCTCTTTGTATCCAATGGAAACCAGAGTGGATATTTGAGAGTCTTGACATCTAGCACTGTCGGGAATATAGTCAGTTTGGAAGTGGTTCGAGTAAATGAAAATATTATTGTAAGTTGGTCACCCACTACTCCAATCTATTTTTCCGGTCCTGCAGGATACACAGGAGAGGCTGGATGGACGGGGATGACTGGGGATGCAGGTGACAAGGGAGACAAAGGTGACAAGGGAGACAAAGGTGATCAAGGAGACAAAGGTGATCAGGGAACAGCTGGTCAGTCGATTTCGTTTTTACCTATTGGGCAAGTGAGTATTACTCGGGGAAGTATGTCTCAAATTCAAGGAGAAAACGAATCCGATATTACAAAAATAGGTATTGGGGCGATTTTATATGCTACAAATGCAGACAATACAAGTGATTATTTTATTGTAAACGGGAAAAGTTCTAATTCTACCACAACTACTTTGTCCGTATATTCACCAACTACAAACGTGAATAATGTGTTACACATTGACACATATACGAATATATTTTTATCTGGTCCAAATGGTAGTACCGGTACAACCGGTATGACTGGATCTACTGGTATGACTGGAGTGACAGGATGGACCGGAGTCACAGGTACAACCGGTATGACAGGATCTACTGGTATGACTGGACCTACTGGAGTGACAGGATGGACCGGTGTAACAGGTGTCACAGGATCTACTGGTATGACAGGATCTACTGGAGTGACAGGATGGACTGGAGTAACAGGTGTCACTGGATCTACCGGTATGACTGGGTCAACTGGAGTGACAGGGTGGACTGGAGTAACAGGACCTACCGGTGTAACAGGATGGACTGGAGTGACAGGACCAACCGGTGTAACAGGATGGACGGGAGTGACAGGATCTACTGGTATGACAGGACCTACTGGTGTAACAGGATGGACGGGAGTAACAGGATCTACCGGTATGACAGGACCAACCGGTGTAACAGGATGGACGGGAGTGACAGGATCTACTGGTATGACAGGATCAACAGGAGTGACAGGATGGACTGGGGTTACAGGAACTACTGGTATGACAGGACCAACCGGTGTAACAGGATGGACGGGAATGACAGGAATGACAGGAATGTCAGGCGACAAAGGAGACAAAGGCGACAAAGGAGACAAAGGAGACCAAGGAGAAGCTGGAAGTGCAGGTGAGTCTATTGCGTTTGTGACAAATGCAACTGGATCTGTCGCTATCGGTCTGCAAGGTATGATTTATGCAGACTTATCAAGTGAGGCATCGAAACTCGACATAGGTGCAATTTTATTTGTAGCCAATGGAACAAAAAGTGGATATGTACGAGTAACAAATAAGGTAGAAACAACGAATATTGAATTGAGTGTTTATGCTACTCGTACAAACGACAATCCTTTGATCGAATGGAATAGTTCGAGTACCATTATATATTTGACAGGACCATCCGGATCAACCGGTCCAACAGGACACACTGGGTCAACTGGTTGTACTGGACCGGTCGGGCCAACTGGTATGATGAATACTCGTATATATACTGTGACAAATAGTGGTGGTTCGTATAATATAGATGGTGTCACAAATCACCCTACCATTTATGTGTTACGAGGGCATACGATTGTCATCGAGAACCAATCGGCAGGACATCCATTGAAGCTGACCACAATGGTATCTACAACAAATTCAGCTCTATCCAACAGCAATATTTACAACGGTTCAACAAATGAGATTATATATAAATACAACAATCAAGTGGTAGATGAAAGTACATATGGAAGTAAAGCATCCGAGAAAAGAGAAATTGTATTCCAAACAAATAGCAATACCCCGGAAGAATTGTATTATTTCTGTACGGCCCACCCTACATCTATGTATGGAAAGATCCTGATTCGCGATATTGGTCCAACAGGTTTTACAGGATCAACCGGTCCGACTGGTACAACCGGTCCAACCGGATGCACTGGAGATACAGGCCCAACAGGTATGACAGGTTGGACTGGAGTGACAGGCTCTACCGGGTGTACTGGACCTAGTGTATTCGATGTAAATGAAGACGGAAGTATATACTATTTGAAGAATGTAGGAATTGGAAAGTCTCAGCCTACAAAGACTTTGGATATTAGTGGAAGTCTAAAAGTTTCCAATACAACATTTGTAAGTACTGTATCTGAGAAAATTGGATCGAGAACCGCGGATACTACAAACGTGTATACGGTTGATTACAAAGATGCTGGATTATTTTATATACGCGATTTATCGTCTGTAAGTACAGCTACACTCAAAGTACGCAATGTTCCTTCGCTAACGGATACAAGTGGATCATACATAATATCTACTATAATGAAAGGCAACGAAAGTGAAAATTGCTATGTGGGAAGCATTAATTTAAGTACCGATAACAATGATGGTATCACATACGACCCGAAATTTATAAGTCCACCCGAGGTGTCTTCCGCTACATCAAATAATTTGATCATTCAACAATTGGCTTACGTATATTTAGACACAAGTGGGCATGTTTTATCAAACGTATCGGCGTATATATCATAAACAGTGAGGATGATGTATGGTGTATGAGTTATGTTGTATGAGTTATGGTGTATGGTGTATGAGTTATGTTGTATGGTGTATGAGTTATGTTGTATTGAGTATAGGAGGTTGAGTATAGGAGGTTGAAGAGAGAGAGGAGATGTTGAAGATGTTGATCGAATGAAAAAATATGAAAATGTATTTTCTACATATTGTTTATAAGATATACACAATATGTCTCATTTCAGAAACATCTTTTCGATTACGTCTTCTTCATCGAATAGTAATCAGAATGAGCAACAGCAACCAGTTACAATTATATGTAATGATACTCCACAAGAAAATGAGTGTAACGATTTAGGAAACGTGTACGAAGATTGCCCTGTGTGTGCATACAATCAAGGATGTCAATGTCCCGAATGTAATACAGATAATTATGAAATCACGGTCGACGGTCGAACTGGTCCAGCTGGCCCGACCGGTACATTCGGTGGACCTATGACTCAAAGTATATTACCTGATACAGATGGAGCATACGATATTGGGAGTGAAACACATAGATTAAACAATGTTTGGGTGAAAGAATTACATGTAGATGACTCTTCTGTGAATTTTAAAAGTGGAGCAAAAATATCCGCGAATGGAGCAATGGTGGATCTACCAATCGGAAGTACAATTGGTGGACTGAATCCTGGAAAGATACTCATCAAAGGTCGTAAAAGCGATGAGTCCGCATTGGTAGGTATCGATGCAACAGTAGGAGATGCATATATTATCGGGGATGAATTATATATTTGTTACGAAGATGTAGGTCCTAGTTTTGAGAATGTAGGTCCTTTTGTAGGCCCAACCGGTATGGTCGGTATGACTGGTTCTACTGGTGTAACTGGTCCGTATGGAGTGGGATCAACCGGTGCGAAAGGAGCAGCGTTTTTTACATTAACCTCACCTAGTACAGATATCGATTTTCCCACTTCCAATATGATTGTAAAAACAAGCACACAAGGAACATCCTACGTCCATACAAAAGAAGGGTTTAATAGTTTTGTGTTTGCATTTAAAGCGCCTACTGTAGATATATTCGGAAAAGTGAATATTGGTCTTATTCGCACAGATGAAGTGTCAAATATTGAAACAATCGATGTGTTAGATTCTGCCAAAATCCCACATGTTCTTCGCTTTTCACAAAAAACTGAATTTGAAATCAACAATGAGTTTGCTACTACAAATACGGGTGGAATTATTCAAAAGCGAGTATTTGCACAAAGTGATTTTTTTATGATTGTGGTGGATAAATTTGATGTGATTCTCTACAAAAATGGACAAATAATGGCGTCGTTCTTCAATGAACTATTAAATGTCAATTTGAGTGTGTATGTATCCATTGACACACAAAACGATCATGTAGAAGACATTACTTTTTACCATGTATCGAGTGGATCTACCGGTCCAACCGGTATGACAGGTTCTACTGGTTGCACAGGACCAACCGGTATGACAGGACACACAGGTCTAATGGGACACACTGGTCAAACTGGTTGCACTGGATCGACTGGTCCAACTGGACCGACGGGTGTAACTGGATCGACTGGTCCAACTGGCCAAACTGGTTCAACTGGACCAACTGGTGCAACTGGATCAACTGGATCAACTGGTGTAACTGGCCAAACAGGTTCAACTGGTGCAACCGGATGTACAGGTTCAACGGGTATGACCGGTGTAACTGGCCAAACGGGTTCAACTGGTGCAACTGGATGTACAGGTTCAACTGGTATGACCGGTGTAACAGGCATGACAGGTTCAACTGGTCCAACTGGATCGACTGGTCAAACAGGTGTAACGGGCCAAACGGGTACAACCGGTTGTACAGGATCAACGGGTATGACCGGATGTACAGGTGTTACAGGTCAAACAGGTGCTACAGGTTGTACTGGACCAACTGGTCACACTGGATCAACTGGTGTTACTGGATCAACGGGTATGACCGGTTCAACGGGTATGACCGGTTCAACTGGTGTAACAGGAATGACAGGAGCAACTGGATGTACTGGACCAACCGGTCACACTGGTGTAACGGGATCAACAGGATGTACCGGACCAACTGGCGCAACTGGTGCAACTGGTGCAACTGGAATGACCGGTCCACCAGGACAAATTCGTTTAACATCTACTTTGAATAGTGTTTTGAATTTAGCACCAAATGATACAACTCGTCTAGATATTAAAGCTGGTACAAACAAGGAAGGGTTTATTGATGTAGGATCTATGTTGGCGATACAGACAACCGATTCCAAAATTGGGTATCTAGAAGTAGTCTCTATTATAAATGGAACAACAAAACCGTATGAACAATTCAATGTCAAAAATGTGTCCCATTACAGTGTTTCATGGGATGCAAATATATTTGAAAAGTACGTTGCACTTGTTGGTCCACAAGGTACAACTGGGTCGACTGGTACAACTGGTTGCACAGGACCAACTGGTACAACGGGAATGACAGGATCAACCGGTATGACAGGATCAACCGGTATGACTGGGTCAACCGGTATGACTGGTGCAACAGGTTGTACAGGATCAACCGGTGTGACAGGGTGGACAGGTGTTACAGGTCAAACCGGGTCGACCGGCTGCACAGGTCCAACGGGTGTAACAGGATGGACAGGTGTGACAGGTCAAACCGGATCAACAGGCTGCACAGGATCAACGGGTGTAACAGGATGGACAGGTGTTACGGGTAGTACAGGTACAACAGGTTGTACAGGATCAACCGGTGTGACAGGATGGACAGGTGTTACGGGTCAAACAGGATCAACGGGTTGTACAGGGTCAACAGGTGTGACAGGATGGACAGGTGTTACGGGTTGCACTGGATCAACGGGTTCAACAGGTGTGACAGGATGGACGGGTGTTACGGGTTGTACAGGAACAACAGGATCAACAGGATCAACGGGTGTAACAGGATCAACGGGTGTTACGGGTAGCACAGGATCAACCGGCTGCACAGGATCAACCGGTGTGACAGGATGGACGGGTGTTACGGGTTGTACAGGATCAACAGGTAGCACAGGATCAACCGGTATGACCGGTGTTACAGGTTGTACAGGACCAACCGGTATGACGGGTGTGACAGGATGGACAGGTGTTACAGGTACAACAGGCACAACTGGAATGACTGGATCAACGGGAACTACAGGTACAACTGGAACAACGGGATCAACCGGTATGACTGGGTCAACCGGAATGACTGGATCAACCGGTATGACTGGAACAACGGGAACTACAGGCACAACCGGAATGACTGGATCAACCGGAATGACTGGATCAACTGGATGTACAGGCCCAACTGGTATGAATGGAATTTCACCATTCAGTTTTAATGATTTTGTAGACCATGGATCGATGAATGATTTCATTTTCCCATCCAATGATTCGATCACTCGGACTACACAATCTGGCGCATCTACTGCATCCAGTATTTCAACCCGAGAAGCATTTCAGCACTTCTATTTTGGTTTTAAAGCTCCTATATTAGCTTCTCCCGCAACCAATGGGGAAGGGGGTCTATATGTTGGTGTTAAAGCGGATGATAATGTATACACGATTTATTGCACGTCTTCTACCCGATTTGAAGTACATGAATGGAATGGCAATACAAAAAACACAATTAATATTGGTGGTAACGACACATTTACAGCAACCGATTATTTTTCTTTCACAACAGACAAAGCCAATATCTTTTTGTATAAACATTCACCGTTAGCAAACGCTAGTTTTGATTATGCCAACAATCCTCCTTATTATGCACAACGAATAACCAATACTCTTATCCATACATTTGAAGATGCTATCGAAGAAGACGTTACTAGAGGCGAATTATACCAGATTTCTATTACTTCAAGAGGTATTGGACAAACTGTCGAAGGAATTCGCTTTTATCCGGTTGGTACTGGATATACAGGGCCGACTGGTGACAAGGGTGAAGATGGGGATGGAGGTAAATGGTCAGGAATTACAGATATACATTACAATGGTGGCAATGTGGCGATCGGTAAAGTGTCGGTTGACAATGGATATATATTAGATGTTAGTGGAATTATTAAAGCAACTGGATTTTTTATTGATGGGTCTGGTTCAGTGGGGGTGGGTGGTAGTGGTACGAGTGGTAGTGATCTTTTGGTTCTTGACAACGAATTTTCTGGGTCTAATGTATTTTCTGGTACTCTGGACGTAAGCGGTGTTTTCAAATTAAATGGGTCGCCTGTAACTGCATCTGTTAATGATTTGAATGATATTGCGACAACTTCTTTTGTGTCTGCGAATTATCCGTTGAAAACGGAAGTTGAAAGAGATATTTCGGCGGCGATTACAAACTATGATACGAATACTGTGTCTGCGAATTATCCATTGAAAACGGATGTTGAAAGTGATATTTCGGCTGCGATTACAAACTATGATACGAATACTGTGTCTGCGAATTATCCATTGAAAACGGATGTTGAAAGTGATATTTCGGCTGCGATTACAAACTATGATACGAATACTGTTGCGGTGACGTATGCGTCGAAAACGGAAGTTGCAAGTGATATTACGACCGCGATTACAAACTATGATACGAATACTGTGTCTGCGAATTATCCATTGAAAACGGATGTTGAAAGAGATATTTCGGCGGCGATTACAAACTATGATACGAATACTGTGTCTGCGAATTATCCATTGAAAACGGATGTTGAAAGTGATATTGCTACCGCGATTACAAACTATGATACGAATACTGTTTCGGCAACCTATGCAACAACACAAGATATTAGTGCGTTTATCATTGGCACAGAGGTCATTGACAACATCGGATCAGGACAAATTACAAATACTATGTTATCAGGTTCTATCCCGGACAGTAAGCTTGCAGAGATTAGTAGTGCAGGAAAGGTAAAAGGAAGCGCAGTTCAATTGGCTACAAATACTGCAATTGAAGATTCTACGGGACTTGGACTTCAATTGAAATCGAGTATTGGAGACACAGGATTGACTCTTACAAGCGAATCGGGTGTACAGAAATTATCTGTTGATGCAATACAAAGTCATATTACTTCTATTGGGCAAGATGGACAAGTACTTACAGTCTCGTCCAATATCATGGGCAAAGATGCATCGTTTGTAGATATATATGTAGAGAATCAAAAAGAAGATGGTGGAGTTGTATACACTGACACCACTGGAAAACTTTTGACGGAATCCACATTTACATATGATAGTGCAAACGATACATTAAGTGTAGTGAATTTAAATGTCTCAAATCTAGATATTGCAACTGGTGCAAATTTCAATAACAATGATTTATCGAATGTTGCCATCAAGAGTGGTTCTATTACCGGTACAAATATAGATGTTTCTTCGGGTTCTTTGACAACCAGTGCTTCTCAAAATCTTGCTATTTTGGAAGGGGCGGAGTCGAATATCGATTTCGGGTTGTTCGATATTAGTGCGCAAACAGTCACGTCTAGTAGTCTGGTCGGTGGTCGTATTGTGTTTTCTAATAATTCGGGAACAATGGTAGATTCAAGTGGTTTGGTTTATGATGATCTAAGTGGTATCATGAAAACTGGAAAAATTCAAGGATTAGATGTTAATGAATCTCCGCTCACAAATTACATAGAATTTACAGAGGATAATCAAATATGGTTTAAAGGCACACTTCCTAGGTCTAACTATACAGAAACAATTGACGATGGCATAGATGTGAATTCGTTTATACTTACTAGAGGATTAGCCGACTCAAGATATGTAAAACAGAGTTTTGAGGATAGCGATGGAAACACGGTTACTTTTGATACAGATGCATATTTCACAAAGAATAATAAAAACAGTGCTAATATAGGTAGCCTTTATGTAGAAGACATTACTATGTATGGTTCTTTTATAACAAACGATGTCTCGATTAACACAAATTTATATATAGATAATAAACTTATAGTCCCTCGTATAAGTGGGTTTACATTAGAAGGTGCTGTAGATTTCAGTAATCAAGCAATGACCAATGTCAAAATAAACAGCGGATCGATCGATAATACAAGTGTCGACGTAAGTGATAGTACGTTTACCACAAGTGCTACACAAAAGCTAGCTATTCTGGAAGGTGCGGGATCTGATGTCCATTTCGGCGATTATAAAATATCGGCGACAATGAGCGAATTTACAAGCATTGCTGGGTTTACAGCGATTGGTGCGATCGATTTCAGTAATCAAGCAATGACCAATGTCAAAATAAATAGCGGATCGATCCATGATACAAGTGTCGATGTAAGTGGTAGTACGTTTACCACAAGTGCTACACAAAAGCTTGCGATCCTCGAAGGTGCGGGATCGGATGTCAGTTTCGGCGATTATAAAATATCGGCGACGATGGGCGAATTTACAAGCATTGCTGGGTTTACGGCGGTTGGTGCAATCGATTTCAGTAATCAAGCAATGACCAATGTCAAAATAAACAGCGGATCGATCCATGATACAAGTGTCGATGTAAGTGGTAGTACGTTTACCACAAGTGCTACACAAAAGCTAGCTATTCTGGAAGGTGCGGGATCGGATGTAAGTTTCGGCGATTATAAAATATCGGCGACGATGGGCGAATTTACAAGCATTGCTGGGTTTACAGCGATTGGTGCAATCGATTTCAGTAATCAAGTGATGACCAATGTCAAAATAAACAGCGGATCGATCCATGATACAAGTGTCGACGTAAGTGATAGTACGTTTATTACAAGTGCTACACAAAAGCTTGCGATTCTGGAAGGTGCGGGATCGGATGTCCATTTCGGCGATTATAAAATATCGGCGACAATGGGCGAATTTACAAGCATTGCTGGGTTTACGGCGGTTGGTGCGATTGATTTCAGTAATCAGGCAATGACCAATGTCAAAATAAACAGCGGATCGATCCATGATACAAGTGTCGACGTAAGTGGTAGTACGTTTACCACAAGTGCTACACAAAAGCTAGCTATTCTGGAAGGTGCGGGATCTGATGTCAATTTCGGCGATTATAAAATATCGGCGACAATGAGCGAATTTACAAGCATTGCTGGTGGCAATGCCGTTTTCACAAGCATCGCGGAAAAGCTGAATACGGTTGGTTCGGAAAGTAGCAACACAATAGATTATAATGATGGTAGTGTGGTTTACTTGACGCTTAGTGGGGCTAGGCCTTATACATATGATATTATCAATGTACCAGATTTAAATGCACAAACACATGTGATTACGGTGATTACAAAATCATCTGATATCAATACAGACGATTATGCGACATCTGTGACGATAAATGGATCAAGCTATGATTTGATATGGAATGCGGGTTCTTTGCCAGAACTTGATACTGTGGTAAATGACATTATCACACAGCAATTTTCGATATTACCATTGGATTTAGTGTCTTCTCCCGGAAAAGTTCTTACAAATGTAAGTTATTACAAATCTGCGACATAATGTAAGGTTTAGATCGTTTTCTTTTTTATTTATGTAACAAAAAAGAAATCAAATCGTTTGTTGAAACAGAAAATTGGAACAGAAACACAAAATAAAAAAATACATCTACTATATACTATGTCATTGGCTACATTGAAAAGAAAAACACAAAGTAAATATCAAAATAGCAGTGTGGGTGTGAAACAGTTTTCCATAAATGGTACATATCGAAACCAGGGATATATTGGTCAAACTTCATTGTCTCGATCATTGCCGAGAACCTTGGCAGGGGGGGCGTTTAACAAAGGGCATGGTGGTTGTTGTGACACATATACCGATCTCAAAACACCTATTATAAGTGCAGTGACAAGTACTGAAAACAATTCTGTGGTGAAACCCGCGGTACTTAGCTCAAAAGGAATGTTGGCTAGGCGATTACGTTGTTGTGATCAGACCGTGAAACCCGATAATTCGACCTCATTGAATACACAAAGTAGTTATTTAGAATATTTGAAAAACAAATGCAAGAAAATGGAAAGTTCCACTCCATTGGAGACTTCCACTGGATGTTTGGAAACGTGTAATTACGTGAAAACAGGAAGTGATATAAACGAATCGATTGCACAAAGTGAATATCTACAAAATATAAAGGGAGATGTTATAAATTGTATCAGTATGTCTCCGGAATTTCATCGTACGAATAAATCATGTACGACTGGTCGTGGGGCATGTGGTGGTGATTAGCGATTTATGTAAAAAATTGATTTTAAATCATAAAATAGATATACAAACTATCATATCTATTTTATCTATTGTAAACTGACAACAACATGGACAAACAACAAGAAATTCAAATGCAAACGAATCCTTTGGTTGCACAGTACATTGAGACGTTGACAGACAAGGAATTCCACTCTTATGTGATCGCCAAAGATATTATGGGAAGTCTATTTAATATTGTAAAAACAAACGGTTTCTTGGCATGGAGAAAGAAAATGAATTTATGATTTGATCACCCATATTTTAACACATTCATATCCACATGATCTACCATAAAAAAATGATTGAATTGTGAGTCATTCTCATTGTTTTGCTTGTTTTGCTTGTTTTTTTTGTAGCTGGAATATGACCCTATTTTTTCTTGCTGTTGTTGCTGCCTATTTTCATTGTTCTTTTTGTATTCTAGTGGTTGCAATATAGAAACATTTCTCATTTTACCAATATGCTGGAATATGTTTTTGTAAAAGTCGTTTGGTTTTGTTTCGTCTGATTTTGGTTTTGTTTCATCTCGGTTCAGGGGTGTGTTTGTTTCGTCTGGTTTTGGTTTTGGTTTTGGTTTTAAAAAGGCATCACTATCGAAATCGAGTCGCAGATCTTTCCGTTTCTGTATTTTCTTCCGTTTTTCCATTTTTTCTTGGTCGATATCCATCAATGTGAAAGGAGACAACTGGTTGTTTGGTATATATTGGTTGTCTCGGAAAAAATCGCGGCAATAAAAGATCTTGCAATATTTCATTGCACTTCCACAAAGTATATTATATGAAATCGTCTGATCACTGGCATATACGAAACCATGTTTATAAACATCGTAATACATGATTATATTTCCACTCGGGGTGGTATCAAACATGATTCTTGATTTCCACAATGTCTCGAGATCACTGCAATTAGTTGATATATTTTTGTATTGTTCATAGTCGTAAAATAAGTCATCAATGTTTGCATTTGCGTTTGTATCTACGTTTCCGTTTGTATCTACGGTTGTATCTGTATACAATTCTAAAAATTGTTTTCTCCGACCTTCTACAAACTTTGTAACCGGTGATAATTCTGATTCTGTAGGTTTTAATTTATTCTTCATATATAAGTGGAACGAATAAAACGCAACTACAGATAAACCACATACACTTGGAATAAATATATGCAAAAAAGAAGGGGATTGTATATACTTTGTAACTTTAAACAAGAATGAATTCATTACTCTTGTTTGAAGATGTCTTAAAATGATTATGTAATAGTGTTTAAGTTTCTTTTGTTTTCGATTTTGTTGTTTTCGGTGTCGTTTTTGTTTTCGTCGTTTTCGGTGTCGTTGTTGTTTTCGTTTTCGTTTTCGGTTTTGTTTTTGTTGGTTCTGGTTCTGGTTCTGGTTCTGGTTCTGGTTCTGGTTCTGGTTCTAATTCTGGTTCTGGTTCTTTTTGTTTCTGGATATCTGACTCTTGACGGACTTGTTCTTTTCTATGCTTGATCAAATTTTTAATTTCATTGTCTAGAAACGGTACTTGTATACGTTCATATGTTTCATACTGATTATCCGGGTGCATGCAAACCAAATACAAATCCACTATTTTCTTGTCATATTTATGTTCTAATATGGTCTTGTACATATTCAGTTGCAATGCATAGTGCCAAAAATTGGTATCCGGTAAGTGATTGATACACGGGGTAGTGGAATATGTAGTATATCCACCATTATCATGCTTTATCTCCTGGCAACGTTTCCAATCATATATAAGCAATTCCCCTTTTTCATTTTCAAACACCATATCAATCGATCCCGATAATTTCAATTCTTCGTAATACACACACCATTCTGTTCGGTACGGCTTTAAATTCGGGAAATGTTCCAAGAACTTTTGAAAGTGTTGAAATTCAACCGACTCGTTCTTCACTTCCCATCCATTATAATGACACTCAATATCATAATGCATTTTTGTACCGGCTTGTGCAGCACGATCACGATTGTCTTCCCATGCTTGTTTGATTGCTTCACGGGTCATTCCATAATACTTGTATTCCGAGTCTAACATCTTTTTGCTTCTCATGGTATTGTCCAATACCTTTTCCGTATCAAACGGAGGAAAATGTTGATGATTCCATGTGGTTACAGAAGTAAAACTAGGGTCGCCTCGGACGTAATATATATGCGGACCTTCGTCAAATGTAATGAATGCGTCGCGTGGATGTGCATTTTTTTTCGCTAAAAAATCAGGTACGGGATTCGACATTTTTTTACAAGGAATATACTGAGTACAACAAAAACATATATATGGTTTTATGAAATGTTTTGTTGTGTGGTTGGTTTTGTTGTACGATTGGTTTTGTTGTGTGGTTGGTTTTGTTGTACGATTGGTTTTGTTGTGTGGTTGGTTTTTAATCATGATTCTAAATCCAAAACGATTTCTTGGTAAGGCAAATGGATCTGTGTATATAGCCACTGTTTTAGTTTACTGGTTCGTGTATTTTCGTTTTCGGACATACCCATCACTTTCCGTGTATATATCATATCTTTCTCTTTCCATTCTTCCGAGTTGTTCAACAAATTGCTATGCGCATCTTGCCATTGGCTGTATTGGTTCTCCATCTTGGTGTGTAATATAGAAAACATTTTTTTTAAATGTTCTGTTGTTACGATAGACCAAACGAATTCTGTCTTATCTTCTACTCGTGATGGTGTGCGTTTCAAAGGGAGATCATAAACATACACGGTTTTATTCTTTTGCGTAAATGCATAGATTGGCATCAACTTTTTCTGGAAATTGTATGACGCGATCTCCTCTTTGATACTTTCGGTGACTCCGTACAACAAATCATGATTGAACACTTTTTCGAGATGGTTTTGTGTGACGGGAATGGATCGAATCCAATCTAGTAACGTTTTGTTTGGCGTCTTTGTTTTTGTGAGCCATTTTGTCATACTAATACGTTTATGTGTCTCCAAATTCTGTATTTTTTTTTGCATATGGGCAATTATTTTCTCTTGTTGTTGTTGTTTATACAACAGATCTAATAAGAGTTTGGTTTTTTGTTTTTCCGTCAAGGTTTCGGTGTATTCTTGTTGTTCCGGATGTTTTTGTACTAATGCATTATGAGTAAATTTACAATATGCTTCGTGTCTCTCGAACATGATTTTGGTGTGAAATGATTTGTTACATAATATACACCCGTGTGTCATGATTCTTTTATATATGCTTACTTTATAAATAAGTGTACATCAATTTTTTATTTTTCATGTTTTTTACATTTAGCACAAAACTCCGAAACCCGCCTATCAAACCCCCTGTAAAGAAACAAGTGGTTGTCGTATCAAACAAATATAAATGCAGTAGCTGTACAAAATAATATACAATCATAATATAAATGAGCCATAGTCAGTATTTTGATGAGAAAAACACACAGTTTTTAAACCCAGAAATAAAACAACATGGAAACCATATGATTTTAACCAATGTTCAGAAACCTCCACAAAAGAAACTCTTGAATATTGATACGAAATTCCAAGAAGAATACAACCATTCTTCCAATGCGAGTCTCACGTACAATTTTCCGGATAAAATCCATGACGTGAAAAGCATCCATGTTCCCTACATGGAAATTCCATATAGTTTTTATAATTTTTCTGAGCAAAAAGGAAATACTTCTTTTATCATCACCGACGAGACCGATAATAACGAATATGTACTGACTATTCCGGATAATCAATATACTGTGTCCAGTCTCGTGACGTATCTAAATGATATTATGACCGGTCCATTGGCCTTGATTGAATTTTCACTCGAACACAACAAAATCAAAATCGAGAACAAAGAATCTGGCTCGTCCGGTAAAACATATAGTTTTAGTTGGAATGTCAGTGGCAATAGTCTGGATGCCGATTATGACAAGACGAATTTGAAGACCCGATTGGGATGGTGTTTAGGTTTCAGAGAGCCTTCGTATAGTATTAATACGGGAGCGGAAATTTTATCCGAATCGATCGTAAATGTCAATACCACGAATTATGTATTTTTAGTCGTGGATGAATTCTCGCAAAATCATCCGAATTCGTTTGTGTCTCCTTTGAGTGATTCGTATATAAATAAGAATATTTTGGCGCGACTACAAATCGATCATAGTCGTGCATTTGGGAGTATGATTTTAGGTACACATCAAACCAATTTGTTGTCGGATAAACGTAAATATGGAAGCAAGACGAATATTGGTAAACTGAAAATACAGCTAGTGGATGGATGGGGTATACCGATCGATTTGAACAAACTCGATTTTTCTTTTGTATTGGAGGTCGAGTATGAGTGATTCGTGATTCGTGATTCGTGATTCGTGATTCGTGATTCGTGATTCGTGAAAAATTGATATCTATTATGTGTTATGATACAAACACACATAATATAAAATAACATGGAACTTTCGATTGAACAAGAATGTGCATTGCAACAATATGAAGATGGAGACAATCTGTTTATCACCGGGGAAGGTGGAACAGGCAAAACGACATTGATCCAACATCTTATTACGAGTGCGTATCGGCGGAAGAAACGTTTACAAATATGTGCAATGACTGGTTGTGCAGCTCTTTTGTTAAATTGTGGAGCGAAAACGATACATTCGTGGAGTGGAATTCGTCTAGCAAAAGGATCAATGGAAAACGTGGTCCATTCTGTGATTTACAGCAAACGCGCTGTGCAGAACTGGAAAGCGCTCGATATACTCGTGATCGACGAAGTAAGTATGATGTCCAAACGGATTTTCGATATTCTCAATGAAATCGGAAAACGAACCCGGAGAAACAGCAAACCATTTGGTGGGATTCAAGTGATCTTTTGTGGAGACTTTTACCAATTGCCACCTGTGTGTGGTAGTGAGGAAGCAGAATCCGAATTATTTTGTTTCGAATCAAAGGAATGGTACGAAACGTTTCCATACGATAACCACATTGTATTAAACACTATTTTCCGTCAAACGGATGTGAAATACAAAGAAATCTTAAGCGGGATTCGGAAAGGAAATATACAAAAAGAAGGGATGGAGTTGTTACGATCACGTGTAAACTGTCCATTTGATTTAGAAAAGCACAATGGATGTGTACCTACAAAACTATATCCTACACGAAGCAAAGTAGATTATGTGAACAAGACCATGTTTGACAAATTAGAGGGACAGAGTTACGAATACGATTTCATTTCAAAGAGCAATTGTAGATACAATTTAGAGACAAACGTGGCGATTCCTTTGTTCGAACTACAAAAATGTCGTAAACTATTAGACGAGACCAAAATTACAAATGAAACAAATACATTGATTAACAGTTCGCCATGTGTACGAACGCTACAATTAAAAAAAGGAACGAATGTGATGTGTACCGTGAATTTGGATATGGAAAACGGGATTTGTAATGGATCTACTGGGGTTGTGATTGATTTTGTAGTACACAGCGGTATACCATTCCCAATCGTGCAATTTTCCAATGGCTTGAAACGTGAAATACAAATGAAATACTGGCAGTCAGAGGAATATCCGGTGGTTGCCATTGGTCAACTCCCGTTATGCCATGCATGGGCCATGACAATACACAAGATACAAGGTGCTACATTATCTATGGCGGAAATGGACATAGGGAATGGAATTTTCGAGTGTGGTCAGACTTATGTTGCTCTTTCTAGAGTGAAATCATTGGATGGTCTTTATTTGACTAGTTTTGATCCTAGCAAGATTCGGATAAATCCCAAAGTCAAAGAATTTTATGAACAAATTCCGGAAGTTGAATATGAATCGGTGGATGAATCGGTTAATGAATCGGCAGTGGCTGAATCGGTTAATGAATCGGCGGTGGCTGAATCGGAAACAAGTGATTTGAAAACGGTATCAATCAACCAGGAATTAAGTTTTGAATCGTATGCATATTCTGACGATTCGACGACTGTAAAGAAAGTGTCTTTGTGATAATGATATAAGTGATTGATTGTGGTTATGGGTGTTATTTTTTTATGATCTGGTTTTCTGGTTTTCTGGTTTTCTGGTTTTCTGGTTTTCTGGTTTTCTGGTTTTCTGGGTTTTTATGATACAGTTTCGTAACATTTTCGACACAATGGAATATAAGACTCAGATGACCCAATCATTTTTTGGTCTGTTTCACTCGTAATACGATGAGAAAAAATCGAACGTGTACCATCTTTGCATTTTACACACAAAGAAGATAGCTTGTACACGTTATCAGATAGCGGAATTAAATCGAGTAACTGGCCAAACTTTTCGCGTTTGAAATCTCCATCCAATCCACAAACATATACATGTGCTTTATACAAATTGACCAACCTTTCTACACTACTATATAAATCCGAAAAGAATTGACCTTCGTTGATTAAAATGACAATCGGTTCGTCGTCCATCAATTGAACACGATGATGGCTCATAAACTCATTCAGTGTATTCCATTTTTCACAATCGATCTTTGTTCCATCGTGTGTTGTCAATTGACTTTGGTCATATCGATTGTCATCCGCGTGATTGACCACCAATGTGGATATGTTACAAAAATGATATTGTTTATATATATCGATCAGTTTGGAAGTCTTGCCAGAGAACATAGGACCTAGTATAATTTCGAGATACCCGCTATCGATTTGTTTCATCGTATATTACATTAATACAAACATTAATTTCTAAGTCATTTATATATATTTATTTTTATGACAGGTTCAAGTGTATTGCCGGTTACCATTCACAAAGGAAAAATATACTTTTTATTCGGAAAAGAAAACCCTATGGAAGACAGTTCGAAAGGATTTTCTGATTTCGGAGGAGGTGTAGAAAAGGGTGAAAACATTTTACAGACTGCCATGCGAGAAGGTGGTGAAGAACTTACCGGGTTTCTGGGAGACGGGAATACATTGAAAAAACATATTCGAAAACACGGAGGAATACATAAACTAGTATTCAATGATTATCATGTTCATTTGTTTTACTTGCAATATGATCAAAATCTGGTAAAATACTACAATCAAAACCATCGGTTTTTGTGGGAACGCATGGACAAGAAATTGTTAAACGAGACAAAGTTATTTGAAAAGATTGAAATCGATTGGTTTTCTTATGACGACTTAAAAAAGAGGAAAAAAGAGTTTAGAAATTTTTATCAAACCTTCTTAGATGTTTTACAGAAAGAAAAACGGAATATCCGTCGTTTTTTACATAAATGCCATCGAAAAACATTCATTCGTCGTAAATCCACGTCTTCGTCCCGTACACAGAAAAAACGATAGTCATAATGGATTTGTTTGTTTTGTTTTGTGATTTGTCGAAATGTGTGATTTGTCGAAATGTGTCGTTTGCGGAAATGTGTAATTTGTCGAAATTAAAATACACATTATTGTATTAGAGTATTCACAATGTCTTGGAAAAAATATGGAGGTATCACGCAACTAAGTAAAGCAAATAATTTGAATGTGAACTCTGTTATCACAGATACATTAACATTACGTAATAACTATGACGGGAACTTTCGAATCAATGGTAGTCTCATTGTGAGTCCAGATGATTCCTCCACTACATCTGAAATAAACAACAATTTAGACGTGTCGGGCAATTTAATAGTAAGGGGAGAAGTAACTTTTGAAGGAAACATTCAACCAAGTGAGGTAGAAATCGACCAATTACTGAGAGTCACCGAAACTGGGGAGGCCATTCTAGAAGGCAAGGTTCTATTTGATGCATCCAATGCTTCTACCAATACGTTTTTATTTGGAACAAAAGAAAATATTGGGATCAATACATTAGATCCGAGTTACGTACTGGATTTATGTGGCAATCAAGAAAAATTGGTACGCTTTGTCTCCAATTCAGAACAAGTGGAAAGTATCATGATTCAAAACAAAAATAGTTACGGAATTGCATTTACCACAGACAATAGCTCGAATCGAATCAAATTTTATCACAATGATGTAAGTTATAATTCTGAGACTTCTGCTGCCTCTATTTCATATGATCCAAGTGGCCAAATGATTCACGATGTGTCTCGTAATATTCAATTGAAAACTCGGAAATTGTTGGTGGGGTATAATGATCATGGAACGAATGATCACGGAACAAACGACCACGGAACGAATGATCACGGAACAAACGACCACGGAACGAATGATCACGGAACAAACGATCATGGAACGAATGATGAATCGACTGTGGTTTTTTATGATCAGAGTGCAACACCCGATGTGTTTTTGTCTCATGTAGATATTTCAGAATCTACTACTTCTAGTGTGGCGTTGAAATTGGTTTCTACAGATGCATCTTCTAGTACGTTTATGAAAGCGGTGAATCGAGACAACATTGGATGGAATTATGGAGGAGGTACGTATCCACTTGATTCAGACCGAGGTATGGGTAGTATTGGGTGGACTGATATTTGTAGTACGAATTACGTATTTGACGATTCGCGATATATTCCTTCCCAAACCATTGTTTCGGGCAATTCGCTGGTACAAACAAGAGCTACTACTGGATTCAACACATTCAAACCCGCTACAGAAGATTGTGTGATGGATATTAATGGTCCTGTAAAGATTGGACACAATGAAATTCATGAGACAGCGGTCATGCCATTTCGTTTGAACTCAATTTCTAAGTCGAAAACAAGCGGAATTTCGATTGTTGCTGGAAACCAATATCAAATAGATGTGTGTGGAAATAGTGACTATTATTTTTTGATATCAGACAATGACGGGAAACGTTGGAGATCGGAATCGAAAAAAGTGGAAGATATTACGAATTTAGAATTCAAGGCTTATGTTTGTGATAGCAGTTTTGGTGTAGTATATACATCAAATGAAACTGCGTATTATTACACTCGCAATTCATTTGAACCATTAAACGAAACTGGAAAAGAAGCCACTACAGACAACTGCCGTTATGTATTTAAATATCCCGATGAAAATAAATATCGTATGTTTACGTTCAGCTTCAATACGACCCAGGGTGACTACTTCCACTGGGATTTTCAATTGAACGCGAATGGCGGAATCATTGGCAATGGAACTAGACAAGACAATGATGATGAAAGTCAAAAATACGTCAAAGATATATCTTACAATGTGATTCATTCCATTGACGGTACAAACGAATTGAATAATGGTGAGTATACTTTTTATTTGGCGGGTGGGCGTGATAGCAGCGGAATCATCATTGAATGGCGACATTCGAGTCAAAATGGACAAACCGGTGTAAGCAATAATTTTCATATAAATCCCAATATACCTGCATACACGTCCATTAAGAAAGTAGGCAACCACATGATTGCAGTTGGTTCTAACTATATTACCACTTTTGATACGTTGGTCGGGAATAGTAGTGGAATAGATACAAGTTTTTCGGATGTCTCGTTCAATGATGTGTTTATCTATGACAATTCTTGCGCAATGGTTGTGGGAGATCAAGCCTCTATTTATTATTCGACAGATTATCGACAACAAGGTAATTGGGCGCGATTGACCGAAGACGATGTAGATACCATGGGTAATGCACGAAGTTTGTTTCATGTCTCGAATAACATTAAAACGATTCACATTGATAGTTCTTATCAATTTATGTTTGGATGTGAAAAAGATATGAATGGTGGAAGCGAAAGTAAAGTCTTTTATTGCTACTTTCCAAAATTGTTTTATCCAGACTCCGCGCCGGATCTTTTTGATGTAGATGGCAATGCGAACGTATCGGGGAACATGAATGTAGATGGCAATGCGAACGTATCGGGGAATATGAATGTGGACGGGAATATCACCGGTTTGACAACCATGAATTTATTTCCCACAAGTGATACTGTCAATATTGGGTCACTTGTGGGAAATGGTACCGTCCAAACCAATATCTTGGATGTCAATAAACTGCTTTTAAAAAGTAACCCTGCGTTAGATTATTACGAGGATGTTTTAGGTAGACCTGAGAGCTATAAGAATGGAGATATAACTTATACTTTATCGAAAACAATTGTCATTGGGGATGCAAACACACGAATTGATATTTCTGGGTATTTGAATCTATTGGATGTGTCTGCTACAAATATTAAAGGTGGTAGTAGTAGTGCAAGTGGGGGAGGTTTGGACGAAGATGCCGTTAACGCATTAATTAATGACAAAGTATCTGTGAAGTATGATAGTGATAAATCTGTTTCGAGAACGTCTTCGAAATATTTGTTTGTCAACTATGACGGGGCATACAATGTAGATCTTCAAACTGCTGGATCTGGGTTCTATATTTACAATGATATATCGTCAGGAGAAGGAATTTCAGTAGATCAACAACTGAAAGATGGGTATATTCGAATCAGTAAATACAAGGTTGATGGTAAGTCAAAACAAGACTCATTTTCATTCCGAGCCACCGGGCAAGACAAAAGTGTTAGGTTGAATATTCAAAAATTAAATGACAGTATCACAGATTCCGATACAACTAGAAGACCTTTGATATTCACTGAAAAATTGTCGAGAATCGGCAATCCTGACATAACCGATGAGGATTATGGAGAAATGGATAATTATGAAGACGATCACATACAGATTGCGACAGATGAAAAATTTCCTTATGTAGATGGAAGTGGGCATTTACATACAAATGAATTGGATTTTTTCACGCGTGATATTTCGATGTCGGGACATTTGTTTGCCACAGATGCTTCGTTTCATGGCGACGTGTTTGTAGACGAGGATCTTTCTGTCAACGGCGGTTTGTTTGCGACAGATGCGTCGTTTCATGGCCACGTGTTTGTGGAGAAGGATCTTTCTGTCAATGGTAGTTTGTTTGCGACAGATGCGTCTTTTCATGGCGAGGTATTTGTGGAGAAGGATCTTTCTGTGAACGGCGGTTTGTTTGCAACAGATGCGTCTTTTCATGGCGAGGTATTTGTGGAAAAGGATCTTTCTGTCAATGGTAGTTTGTTTGCGACAGATGCGTCGTTTCATGGCCACGTGTTTGTGGAGAAGGATCTTTCTGTGAACGGCGATTTGTTTGCGGTAAGCGCATCTTTCCAAAATTCTTCTGTCTCGAATATTTTAACTCTTTCTGGAACTGGTACGGATACTGTAATGGATGTGAGTGGAATTTCATATACTGCTGCCCAGGTTGCGGAAGCACTGGAAGGTGGATTTAATGGAGGTGAATTGGAAGCCACCTCGTTAACACTAACCACATTTGACGAAAATGGAGACGTGGATGATAATATCGTCGCTATTACTGTGAACGGGATAAATTATACTGCGGGGGCAGTGAAAATTGGGTTAAGTGGCGGAGGCGGAAGCGGAAGCGGAAGCAATGCTCCTATAATTAGCGGTAGAAGTGATTTCTATGCAACAAATGGATATTTTGGTGGCGATGTATATGTAAGTGGGAAAGTACATCTAGGATCAAGTGTCCCGTCTCTCGATGAGTCTTCTGTGGTCCAAGTGGATATGCTGAAGCTTGGTGTCTCAGGAGAAGATATTGTGCTGGATGTCAGTGGAATTCAATTTACAGGATCACAAATTGCAGAAGTTTTGAATGGTGGTGGTGGTGGTGGTGGTGGTGGTGGTGGTAGTACCATTGTGAGTGGAGTGAATATAAATTCAAACAGTGATTTTTATGGCAAAAATGCGTATTTCGATGGCGATATATTTGTGGCAGGTAAGGTCAAATTCGGGCTAGGTGTTTCCATACAGACAAATACAGAAAGTACAAATATCATTGCCTTGGATGGTATGGAAGTTGGAGATGCATCGTTCAACGGCAATGTTTACATGGATCAAAAATTAACATTAAGTCCTTCGGGGGAAAATATTGTATTAGATGTCAGTGGAATTGAATATACAGGATCACAAATTGCAAATGCGTTGAATGGTACTTTCCACGTAGACGACAATACAAACAACAATATCATAGAAATACTAAAATTAGAAAGAACATGTGACGATATTAGTCCTTCGAAAACCGCAGAAGGTGGATATATTGGATTATATGTAACTGATGATGATTTGGGTGGGGAACTTGCTCGTATATCTTGGCGCGCGGACAATGCGGACAATTATGAAGGAGATGGGCGATTAAGTTTTTGGACCGCAAAAGCAGATGGAACGCAAACCGTAAGAAACGATTTTTCATTGAATGAACAAATGACCATTACTCGGGATGGCAATGTCGGTATTGGCACAACGAGTCCTACTGCTACTTTGGATGTAAGCGGTACTTTCCAAGTTCGTGATAGAATATTTATGGATGATGTTTATGCCAATACGGTTGTAGGGTTTGATGCATCCGGTAATAAAAGTAAATTAGGTGAAGGATATCCTGGTAGAGATTATGGTTGGGGAAATTCTTTCTTTGGGTATAATGCAGGTAGAGATGTCTCTAATAGTTCGACAAAAAATACAGGGGTTGGTGCGTATTCACTTGAAAGTCTTACAACCGGAAGTCACAATAATGGACTAGGTTCACATGCACTCAATAGTGTTACAACTGGAGGTAACAATGTAGCCATAGGACACATCGCTCTATGGAATATTACTGATGGACTTAACAATACTGCGGTTGGACATAGGGCCGCGTATAACGCCAATGATATTAGCTACTGTTCGTTTTTCGGTTCGAATACACAGGTTGATATTTCTAATACTTATTATGAAAAATCGACCGCCGTAGGGTATGGTGCAACAATTAATGCATCCAATCAAATCGTTTTGGGTACTGCTTCTGAAAATGTGTATATACCTGGTTATTTATTTTGTAATGAAATCATCTATTATAATGCGGCCGACTTCGTTATGGCATATCGTCATATTGATCCTTCAGTTTGGACTGTAAAAGAAAATTGCGGAAGAGTATTTGTGGCGGATGGTACAAGTAATAATCCTATTTTAACTATTAATTATGATAATGACTTCAGTGGTGGTACTATTATCAATGGTGATGTAGAAATAACTGGCGATGCAAAAGCAGATTCATTCAATGCTACATCAGACTACCGTCTAAAAGAAAATATTCAAACCATTTCTGGCGACAATTACACAGTTGACAACATTCGACCGGTATCTTATACATTCAAAGATTCGCAACAACCACATATTGGATTTATTGCACATGAACTACAAGAACATGTGCCGACCGCTGTAATGGGAGAAAAGGATGGAGAAAAAATGCAATCCGTGAATTACAGTGAACTTATTCCCATCTTAGTGAAAGAAATCCAAGATTTGAAACAAGATGTGCGTCATTTGAAAGAATCGTTATACCAATGTAGGTCTCAATCACGAAATGAAAAATATTGATAATGTTTGTGTGTTTGTGTTTGTGTTTGTGTTTGTGTTTGTGTTTGTGTGAAATATATAATGATTTGGGTTTGTTTCAAATCATAATATGAAGAATGAGATCACATAGGTGTGCAATTAATGTTTCACTATGTATTTTCCGTCTATGTTTGACAATTTTACTCCCGATAAATCTGGTGCAGTGTTTCCGACCATATTGATTAAATCTGTGTACGACAAATCGATTGCCAAACCGTCACAAAATATCCATCCTGTTGGTGGAGTCTGAGCATTTCCTAGATAATAAATTACACTTCCAGTATGTGTTATACCTTGTGGTCCTTGTGGTCCTTGTGGTCCTTGTGGTCCAGGTGTCAAACATCCAAATGCTATATCTGAAATGTAACTTCCGGAAACATACAAACCAAATAATGCTTGAAAGAAACGACCGCTATAATGATTTTTATCTTTGTAGATCACAGACTCATTTTGCGTGACCGTGATCAGTGCATTGTCTACAATCAAAACAAAATGATCGTCTATGTCATATAATATACCTGACACAACTACTATACTGCTTGAACCGTCTTCATTCAAAATTTTAATTACAACATCATACGTAGTTTCATGGAAGTAGAAATAATGGAAATATTCATGACTATCTTTCGACTGGTTTAACCCAATTTTGAAACGGTTTCCATTCATTGGTGCTTTAAATGATAAAGTACAATTCTGGTATATTTCTTTTGTAGTGGCATATGAAATAATATTGGTATTGGTATTGGTATTGGTATTGGTATTGGTATTGGTGACTTTTTCGATCTGATTGTCGCGAGGGAATTCAATATCAGAGTATACGGTTTTTAAATTGAATGTTCCTACACCTTTATATCCCATTTGGCCTCTAGGTCCAGTGTACCCTTTAGGACCTTTACATCCTGTATGACCACGATATCCAATAGGTCCTGTATGTCCATGTATTGGATGTGTTGTATGCGTTGGATGTGTTGTATGTGTTGGTTGTGTTG
>Ga0209632_10000250_pt1 | contig 56707 bp, 55 predicted proteins | sample COG_10_FD_184754 | JGI IMG/M metagenome (GOLD analysis project Ga0209632, IMG submission 184754) | Pelagic Microbial community sample from North Sea - COGITO 998_met_10 (SPAdes) (version 2) | ecosystem: Environmental > Aquatic > Marine > Neritic zone/Coastal water | place: Helgoland, sampling...
CTAAGTATGGAAGAGATAACTGCTGAAAGCATCTAAGCGGGAAACTCACCTCAAAACTAGTTCTTCCTATAGAGCCGTGGTAGACCACCACGTTGATAGGCTGGATGTGGAAGCGCAGTAATGCGTGTAGCTGACCAGTACTAATAGCTCAATTGGCTTGATTTATGCACTGAAAAAAATTTTAAAAAAATACTAAGATAATTGATATTTTGTTTTATAATCCCAGCTATAGTGTCTGGGCTTTTTTTAAAGAAAAATAATATAAATATAGATATTCAAAATTAGTAAAATGTTCAAAATATCACATTTAGCAAACTCATTTATAAGTATTGAAGGAGACAACTCTATACTTACATGTGACCCTTGGATAGGAAAAACAAACGACAATGCTTGGTATTCTTATCCACTTTCAAACTTTAACGATTTAGAAAAAAAAATTTATAAATCAAAATATATATATATTAGCCATTTACATTGTGACCATTTTGATTTCAAAACATTAAAAAGATTTCAAGATAAAAACCTATCTTTCATAATAAAAAAATTTAAAAATGGAGTATTAAAAAGAAGGCTTCAGAAGTTAACTAAAAAAAAAATTATTGAAATAGAACCTTTTAAAAAAAGTAAAATCAATGAAGATTTCTCAGTAGCTATAATTCCACAAATTATTAGTAATTCTAGCAACCTGCCTGATAATATTGAGTATGATTTAGACACATCAATTATAATTCAATCAAATAAAGATAAAACACTTTTTTATAATAATGTGGATACTCCAATAAATTTAGCTGTTTTAAAAAAGATAAATAATTTCGTAAAAAGAGATTTTAAAAAAAGTATAGATATTTTTTGTTATGCATTAGGTGCAGCAAGTGAGTTTCCACAATGTTTTCTTAATATTAATAGAGAGAAAGAAAAAAAAAGAATTATAGATGAGAGCTTGACCGAGATAGTAAAATATTTAAAGTATCTTAAGCCAAAAATTTTTTTTCCGGCAGGTGGAACATATGCAATTTATGGAAAATTTTTTGAATTGAATAAGTATATTGCTCAACCAAAATTTTCGCAGATTGAAGCTAAAACAAATTCTTTAAAAACAAAAGTTTTTAATCTAATTGGTGGAGGCTCTATAAGCTTTAAAGGATTAAAATATACAGTTACACAAAAAATGGATAAAAAACCAAATAATTTTAAATTTCGATATATAAGCAAAATTAAGAAATTTAATTATTATTATTCAAAAAAAATTGAAAATATAAAATTAAAAACATTAGATAAAAATTTTATTGAAGCAAAAAAAAATTATCTAAGAATTTTAAATAATAAAAAAAATATCAAATCAAAATGGAGTATTAATTTCAAAATATACAAAAATTATGAAATTGATGAAAAGTGTAATATAGATAAAAAAAAATCAAATTTCTTAAAAACCTACAATCTTAAAAATTACTTTCTAGATAAAAAAAATATCCATAAATTAGAATGTCATATAGAATATTCATTATTTAAAGCTTTGCTAAAAGGAAAATTCCCTTGGAACACGTCGTTATCTGGTTCTACTATTATGTATCGAAGAATTCCAAATAAGTTTAATGTCGATATGATGTTTTCGTTGAACTTTTTAAGGATATAGCAATCTAACAAAATGGTTTTTTTTAGAATTGATTTAAGTTCCAAACATGGATTAGGACATTACAATCGAGTTAAATCATTAATTAAACACTTAAATTTAATAAATTACAAAATAGTAGTCGATAAATTATCGAATAATCCATATTTTTTAAGTGAAAAAAAAAATATCATTTCCTTGTATGGAAAAAAAAATTTTTTTTTAAATGAAGAAAAAGATGCAAACCTTTTTCTAAAATTAATTAATAATGAAAATCCTATAGTTGTAAAAGATAGTTACAGACTAGGATATAAATGGGAAAAAAAAATTTATAAAAGATGCAGAAAGGTAATTTCAATTTCTGATTTTTATGAAAAAAAAAATTTTGTAGATTATTATATAAATCATAGTCCCCTCTTTTATCAAAAAAATAAAAATATTTTAAAAGAAATTAAATATAATAATAAAAAAAGTTGTAAATTTCTACTTGGGCCAGACTATGCTTTATTTAATTCAGTATATAATAAGAAAAAAAAAATAACTTCAGATTTTGTTTTCTATAATGGAGGCTCAGGTAATATTCTTGTTTATGAAAAAGTAATAAAAAAACTTTATAAAATTAATAATAAAACAAATTCAATCGTATTAATTGTTGGTCCTTTTGCTAACAATTATAAGATTGTCAATAAGAAATTTGAAAAATATAAAAATATAAAAATACTTCATCAACCAGAAAATATACTTCATGTTTTAGCAGGAACGAAAGTTTTCATTTCATCTGCAGGCGTATCAATATTCGAATCTTCTTTTTTAAAAATTACAACATTATTATTTAAGATGAACAGCAATCAAAATTTGAAAGATTTAGATTATGAAAAGTTAGGCCATTATTTTTCTTTAGAAAAAAAAGATTTAAATCATCCAGATAAGGTTGCCACTTTAATTAATTTAATGCTAAAAAATAATGATCAAATAAAAAAAATGATGTTTAAAACAAGTTTAAATATTAAAGATATAAAAAAAAACTATCTTAGAAATTTAGATATTTAATATGAAAAAATTCTCAATTTTAAATATTAATGATAAAATGATTAACAAATATTTAATTTATAAAAATCTTTATATAAATAGAAAGTTCTCTTCTGGAAAAAAAATAATAAAAAAATTAGACCATTATCAATGGTGGTTTTTAAAACAAAAATTAAGAAAATCATTTTTTGTATTAAAACAAGATATTCCCATATTTATTTCAACATCAGATCATTTTAAATATAAGAAATATAATTTCATCTATTCAGGCCTTATAAGCTGCTTGTCAGAAACAAACTTATTTGACCTTTTAAAGGCAATTAAAATTCAAAATCAATACTTAGATAAACAAAAAAATAAGTATTGCTTTATAAGTATAGATAAAAATAATAGGGTTTTGATGCATCATTGGAAATATTTTGGTTACTCACCACTTAACAAAAAAAACTTTTTTTATAGATATGTAAAAAATTTTTTTAGTATAGGTAAAAATTACGATATTTTTTATAAAAAAGTCTAAAAAAAATGAGTCTATTAAAAAATTTTAAGATTGGAAAAAAACAAGTTGGTGAAGATAGCAAGTGTTTAATTATTGCTGAAATTTCCGCAAATCATAACAATAGTTTTAAAACTACAAAAAAATTAATTAATTCTGCCAAAAAAAATGGTGCAGATATAATTAAGATTCAAACATACACTGCAAATTCTTTAACAATTAAATCGAATAGAAAGGATTTTAAAATAAATAAAGAGAACCCATGGAGTAAAAATAAAAATTTATGGAACCTATACAAGAAAGCTGAAACATCAGAGAAATTAACTTCTAAAATTTTCAAATATTCCAGATCAATTGGAATGGAAATATTCTCCAGCCCATTTGATATTGGTGCTGTTGATTTTTTAGAAAAATTAAAATGTCCAGCTTATAAAATAGCTTCACCTGAAATTTGTCACATTCCCTTGATTGAGCGTATAGCCAAAACAAAAAAGCCTATAATTATTTCACTAGGTTTGGCTCAAATCAAAGATATAGATTTGGCTTTAAAAACAATAAAAAAAATTGGCAATAACAAAATCACTCTACTTCAATGTGTATCATCTTATCCAGCGCCAATTAGTGAACAAAACATTAAATCTATTAACGTAATAAAAAAAAAATATAAAACTTTAAGTGGATTATCGGATCATACAAAGGGCTTTATAGCTGCAATGTCAGCTGTAGTAATGGGTGCAAAAGTAATCGAAAAACATTTTAATTTATCAAAAAATAAATCAGTTGATTCTTTTTTTTCGTCCACTGAAAAAGAATTTAAAACAATGGTAGACAATATTAGATTGACTGAAATGTCTCTAGGAAATGGTAAAATTGAAGTTTCAAAAAGCTCAAAGAAAAATTTTAATAGTCGTAGATCTATATATGTTTCAAAAGATATTGCTAAAAATGAAATTATAAGTGAAGATAATATAAAAATAGTTAGACCAAATCATGGACTCCACCCTAAATTTTATAAATATGTTTTAAGCAAAAAATCTAATACTAATCTAAAAATTGGTGACAGATTTAAATTAAAATATGTTAAAAAAAAATAATTTATTTTTTAAAAAACTTGAAAGTTTTAAAAAGAATACTGCCCTTATACTAGAGAATAACAAATTTATCACTTATAAAGAGTTATTGTTAGGTACTAATAAAATATCAAAATTAATAGAAAAAGAAAAAAAACTAATATTTCTTTTAGGGCGAAATGATTTAGAAACCATCACAGCATATATTTCATTTATCAACAAAGGTCATACAGTTGCTTTTTTAGATTTTAGAATTAACAAAATTTTTTTAAAACGATTAGTTAAACTATACAAACCAAATTATATATTTAGTGAAAAAAAAAAATTGATTACAATAAATTTATACAGCCCTATTTTAAATTTCAAATCATATGTTTTGTATAAAAGAAAAGTAGGTATAAAAAATATTTTGAATAAAGATCTGATGTTGCTAATGTCAACTTCTGGAAGCACAGGATCACCTAAATTTGTTAGACAATCGTATTTAAATATTAACTCTAACACTAGAAAAATAATTCAATCTTTAAATATTAAGAATAAAGATATTACAATAACATCATTACCAATTTCTTATGTGTATGGCTTATCTGTCATAAATACACATTTACAGGTTGGGGCAACTATAGTTTTGACAAATTATAGTATGGTAGAAAAAAAGTTTTGGGATCTTATTGAAAATCATAAAGTTAATAACCTTTCAGGTGTCCCTTACAACTATTCTATAATTGAAAAAATTTCAAAAAAAGGTTTGCCTAGCTCTCTCAAGTATACAACACAGGCTGGTGGAAAGATGAATCATATTTTACTAAAAAAAATAATAAACATTTATAAAAAAAATAAAATTGAGTTAATTCAAATGTATGGTGCTGCAGAGGCCACGTCTAGAATGTCTTATTTAAAGTGGAAATTTGCAGAAAAAAAAATTGGTAGCATTGGCAAATCAATACCAGGAGGATCATTTTATTTAATTGATAAAAATGATAAGAAAATTAATAGAAAAACAAAAAAAATTAATAGAAAAGGTGAGCTTATTTACCATGGAAAAAATGTATGCATGGGTTACGCTGAAAATTTAAAAGATCTATCCCTAGGAGATTTAAACAAAGGAATACTTAAAACAGGCGATATAGCATACGAGGATAGTGAGGGCTTTTTTTACATAGAAGGAAGAAAAAATCGATACGTCAAGATATATGGCATTAGAGTTAATTTATCTGAGTTAGAAACAATCTTATCCAAAAAGGGTATTGATGTAATTATGCGAGAAGGCAAAGAAAATAAAATTAATTTGTATTTTAAAGACTCAAATAAAATAGAAAGAGGAATAAAATATATTTCTAATATTACCTCAATAAATTCAAATGTCTTTGTAAGTAAAATTCTTTCAAAAAAAAATTTAACAAATAACCTAAAATATAAGTTATAATTTTTTATGCATTTTTTAAATAATTTGATGAATCAAAATGCTTATTCATTAGAAACAGTGCCCAAGTCTAAATTATTTAGAAAATATATTAATTTTCTTACAATTTTTCATTATAAAAAATCTGACTTATATAAAAGATATTTAAAAGGTATGAATTATAATATTAAAAAAAGTCAAAATTTATCAGAAATACCTTTTTTGCCTGTTAGACTATTTAAAGAGTTTGATTTTTTAAGTATAAAAAAAAAAGAAATTTTTAAAATATTACACTCATCTGGAACAACATCTAGTAACTTATCCAAAATTTATATAGACAAAGTTAATGCATTAAATCAGATAAAAGTTTTACAGAAAATTTTCAACAACCTAATTGGCAAATCCAGACTTCCAATGCTAGTTATTGATAAGCAAGTAAGCAATACTGATAGAAACAGCTTTAATGCTAGTATAGCTGCAATTAAAGGTTTTTCAATTTTTGCAAATGAAATCGTATATTTACTAGACCATGAAGACAATATTAATTATAGAATATTGAATGATTTTTTAAAAAGAAATCATAAAAAAAAATTTTTAATTTTTGGATTTACTTCAAATATTTATATCAATTTAATTAAAAAAATTAATATTAATAAAATACTCATCAAAGATTTTTCGAATGCTTTTTTAATTCATGGAGGAGGGTGGAAAAAAATAGAAAAAAAGAAAATAAGTCGAGTTAAATTTAATTTAAATTTAAATACAAAATTTGGCATTCAAAATATAAGGAATTATTATGGTTTAGTTGAGCAAATAGGTTCGATATTTTTTGAGTGCAAGTGTGGGTATTTTGTTGCATCAAACTATTCTGATGTAATTATAAGAGATAAGAATTTAAATATTTGTAAAAAAGGAGAAAAAGGTTTAGTTCAGCTATTATCTCTTTTACCTACAAGCTATCCGGGACATAGCATATTAACTGAAGATATTGGTGAAATTATTAATGATGATAGTTGTAAATGTTACGGTAGCGGAACAAGATTTATAATTCATGGTCGGTTACAAAATGCAGAATTGAGAGGTTGCAGTAATTCATAGTTTATGATTGTTGATAAAAATATTGAATATTTGGTCGGAAATAAAGCAAAATTAAATTTTGTTCTTGAGCCATTTAGTGCTCAAATTATTAATTTTTTAGATGATTTATCAAAATCTCTAGATAATAAATTTAATAATAAAAACTTTCCTGATCTTAAAGCATTATCATTTTTTTGTAGAAAAAATAATATTCTAAATTTAAGAGATAAACATAAAAACAAAGATTCAATAAGATTTGGATTAGGTTTATTATTTCATATTACTCCGTCAAATATACCAACAAACTTTGCTTATTCTTTAATTTTTGGTCTTATTAATGGTAATTCAAATGTTGTAAAAGTTCCAACAAAAAAATTTGATGAAATTAAAATAATTTGTAAATCTATAAATTCCATTTTGGATAAAAAAAAATATCTACAAATTAAAAATATGATTACAGTTGTTAGATATAATAGTACCGATCAACTACTAACTAAAAATTTCTCTGCCATCTGTGATGCTAGATTAATTTGGGGAGGAGATAAAACCATAACAGATATAAAGAAGTTTGAAACAAAAGCAAAAAATATTGACATTCCTTTTTCTGATAGATATTCAATTTCCTTAATCAATTCTGAAAAGTTTTTGAAACTACCCGATCATAAAATAAAAAATTTGATAAAAAATTTTTATAATGATACTTATGCAGTAGACCAAAATGCATGCTCTTCACCACATATCATCTTATGGAAAGGAAAATTTATTACAAAAGCAAAGAAATCTTTTTGGAACCACCTAAATAAATTAGTGATAGAAAAATATAATTCTCCTCTTATTTCAACTGTAGATAATTATTCTAAATTAGTAACTGAACTTATTAAAAATAAGAACATTCATTCATTTAAAAAATTTAATAAGTCTTTATATGTTGTTACTTTAAAAAAAATGCATTCTAATTTTTTTATTGAAAAAACTAAGTGGGGTTTCTTTTACGAGTGTAATATTGATAACTTAATAAATATCAATCAAGTAGTCAATAGAAATTTACAAACATTAACTTATTTTGGATTTTCAAGAATCTTTATCAAAAATTTCTTTGAAAAAAATAATTTTAAAGGAATAGATAGAATAGTCCCCTTTGGACAAGCACTGAATATTAATTTAATATGGGATGGTTATGATCTTACAAAAATTTTATCTAGAGAAATTGAAATCAGATAGATTATGAAGCTAGATAAGAAACAAATAATTAAAATACAAAAAAATAGAGATCCATATCTTTTAATGGATTGTGCTACAAAAGTTATTCCAGGAAAATCTATTGAAGGATATAAATTTTTAAGAAAAAATGAATGGTTTTTTAAAGTACATTGGCCTGGTGACCCAAATATGCCTGGAATGCTTCAGGTAGAGTCTTTAGTTCAAATGTCATCTTTGATAGTTCTTACATTGCCAGGAATGAAAGGAAAAACATTATACTTAGCGGACTCAAATAATATTAAATTTTTTAAAAAGGTTATTCCAGGTGATAAATTAAAAGTTATTTCTAAATTAGTTTCGAACAATAGAGGCCTATTTAAGTTTGAAGCCGAAGGATATGTTAAAAAAAAAATTGCTTGTAAAGCACACTTTACACTAATTTTACCAGAATTAATTTGTATAAAACCAAGTAAGTGAAATAAATCTATATATAATTTTTATATCATCGTATATAAACTCAGATAAAGTAATAATTTAATATATATGACTGTAGCATCCTCATGGTTCAACAAACCAAGATTAGTTGAAAAACTAAAACATTTTCATGATCATTTAAGAAAAAATGATGGTAAAATTGGAACTTACCATAGAGGTATTGAGTTAAACTATAATAATGCTTGTAATCTAAGATGTAAGTATTGTTTTACAGGCTCCCCACTTGGAGATCACGTAAAAGATTTTCTAGAAATTGATAAAATCAAAGAACTGGCTGATGAAGCAGATGAAATGGGTTTTATAGAATGGGACTTGCAGGGTGGAGAATTACTTTTATGGCCCGATAAGTTATTTAATGTATTGGATGCAATTAAGCCAGAGAGATTTTATTTATACTTAACAACAAATGGATTTAAAGCTGATAGAAAGATGATTAAAGAACTGGCTAAACATGGTGTTAGCCGAATGTCAGTTAGTCTAGATAGTATGGATCCAGAATTTCATGATGAAATGAGAGGTAGAAAAGACTCTTGGAGAAGAGCAATACAAGCTTTAGAATATATTCAAGAAGCAGGCATGGACCCTTACTTAAATGTTACTGTCGGACATTATAATGCAAAAAGTGAGGATCTTAAATTGCTGTTGGATTACTCAAAAAAAAAGAAATATAGAACTTTAGTAAATGTTGCGTGTCCTACTGGGATGTGGAATGGAGTACATGATGTTGTTTGTGATGAGGAAGATATTAAGCATGTAAGGCAAATGAGAAAAGAATATAAAAATTTAAATAGAAATTTGTGGAACCCATTTGACCCCAAAATGGAAAAAATTATGGGGTGTACAACTGTAAATAGAGTTTATATTACATCTATTGGAGATGTTCTGGCTTGCCCATATGTTCATATAAAAATAGGGAATGTGTATAAACAGTCATTAAAAGAAATTACAGATTATGGCTTCAGAATAAAACATTTTAGAAATTATAGTGAAAAATGTTTGGCAGGTGAGGATCTAAATTTTATAAAAAAATTTAATTCAACACCAGGAAAAACAATCTTTAACCCTGTTAATGCAGATGAAATATTCTCAAAAGAAGACTTTGTAGATTAATTTATTAATGATTTAATAAATGTATTTAAATTCTTTAAAAAATAAAAATGTTATAATAACTGGCTGTAATAAAGGAATTGGAAAAGCAACTCTCGAAGGTTTTGCAAAATATGGTGCAAATATTTTTGCCTGTGTTAGGTCTAACTCAAGTGAATTTAAAAAATTTATTTTAAGTTTAAAAAAAAAATATAAAGTTGATATTAATATCATAAAGATTGATTTACAAAATAAATCAAGCATCTCAAATTGTGCTAATGAAATATTTAAAGTTACCAAGAATATAGATATTTTGATAAATAATGCTGGTATTCTTTTTAACTCACTTTTTCAAATGACTTCAGAAAAACAGCTTGAAGAAATGTTTCAAATTAATTATTTTGCACAAATTTATTTTACTCAAATAATTTCGAGAAAAATGATAAAGAATAAATCAGGAAATATCATATTTGTATCATCGACATCAGGAATTAATGGTGATTATGGAAGATTTGCTTATTCAAGTTCAAAAGCTGCCATTCTATCTTCGGTTAAAACTATATCTAAGGAACTTTCCAATTATAATATACGAGTAAATGCAATTTCACCTGGCTTAACAGAAACTGACTTGATGCTATCAAATACTAAGCAAGATATAATAAAATCAGAAATTGAAAAGATTTTATTAAAAAGAGTTGCTACAACTGATGAGATTTCAGATGTTATTCTTTTTTTAGCATCAGAAAAATCATCATATGTTAATGGGCAAAATATTGTTATCAATGGTGGAAATCAGTGAAGATAAACAAACTAAAGAATTTTGCAAAAAACATTAGAAGAAATATAATTTTTACTGCTTTTAAAGCGGGTTCAAAAAGTGCTCATATTGGGGGGGCTCTCTCCTCAGCAGATATAATGGCTGTATTATATTCTGATATAATGAAAATAAAAAAGGGAAGAGATATTGATGATGATAGAGATAGATTTATTTTAAGTAAAGGACATGCATGCTTAGCTTTATACTCGGCATTAGTTGAAAAAAAATTTTTAAAAAAAAAAGATCTTGAAACATTTGAAGTAGATGGAAGTAATTTATTAGGTCATCCAATTATAAATAAATCATTAGGTATTGAGTTTTCAACAGGAAGTCTAGGCATGGGCTTATCACTGGGAGTTGGGGTTGCGCTAGCAGCAAAAAAAAAAAATAAAAATTATAAAACCTACGTTATTCTAGGAGATGGAGAATGTAATGAGGGATCTATTTGGGAAGCAATTTTATCTGCAAATCATTTTAAGCTTGATAATTTAATTATCATTGTAGATAGAAATAATTTTCAACAAACTGGTTTAAATGAATCAATTATGGATTTAAAAAATTTAAAAAATAAATTTAAAAGTTTTGGATGTGAAACTGTGGAAATTAATGGCCATAATATTAAAGAAATTTATGATGTATTAGCTAATAAAAGTTCAAATAATAAACCCAAAGTTATAGTAGCAAACACAATTAAAGGTAAAGGATTTAAATTATTTGAAAATGATAATAACTGGCATCATTCAGTTATTACTAAGTCAATCTATAAAGAAATTTTGAAAGAACTATAAAATTTTAATGAATACAGAAAATAATATAAAACTTTGGTCAAGTTTGGGTATGAGGGCTACATTTGGACTAATTGCTATAGAACTGGCAAAAAAATATCCAGAACTTATGATCACCACTTCTGATGTATCAACTTCAGCAGGACTAGACCGTTATAAAAAAAAATATCCAGATAAAATTATAGATGTAGGTATTGCTGAACAAAATTTAATTGGTGTTTCAGCTGGATTATCTAGTGAAGGCTTTAAAGTTATTTCTACAACATTTGCACCTTTTCAAACTTTAAGATGTTGTGAGCAAATTAAAGTAAACTTAGGCTATATGAAAAATAAGATATGTATGGTTGGATTAGCTAGTGGTCTAGTTTTGGGTAACCTAGGATTTACCCATTGTTGTATTGAGGATATCGGGGTGTTAAGATCAATACCAAATATTTCAATAGTTGTACCTTCAGATCCTTTTGAGTTATTTAAAGTATTAAATGAAGCTGTTAATTATGAAAACTCCGTCTACATAAGATTAACAGCTGGATCAAATACGAAAGTTATAAATAGTAAAGATTATAAGTTTAAAATTGGAAAAGCTGAGCAGATTTTACCTGGTGATGATGTTGCAATTATTGGGTGTGGAAATATTTTAGGCAACTGTTTAGAAGCAGCATCTGTTCTGCAAGATAAAAAAATTCAATGCTCTGTAGTAAACATGCATACTATTAAGCCAATAGATAAAGAAAAAATAAAAGATATTGCTAGAAAAAAAAAATTGATTGTGACGGTAGAGGAACATAATATTTTTGGAGGTCTCGGAAGCTCGGTAGCAGAAGTTCTTGCTGGTGAAAGAAATAATTGCAAACTTGTAAGAGTTGGAATAAATGATTTTTATTCTTCAGGAGGTAGTTATGAATATTTAAAAAATATTTATGGACTATCAGTAGAAAAAATTATAGAGACAGTTCTCAAAAATCTTTAAAATGAAAAATAAAAATAAATATATTGAAATTTTTATTAAGTCTTTTTCTATAGATAAAAAAAAATTTAATGAAAAAATAAAGTATAACGATATACCAGAATGGGATTCAATCGGCCATATGACATTAATGTCTGATTTAGAAAATGGTTTTGATATTTCTATAGATACAGATGATATTATTGAATTCAGCTCTTTTAAAAAAGGAATTCAAATTCTAAAAAAATATAAAATTACGTAATAACTAACTTATGATCATACTTGGAATAAATGATACTCATGACTCATCTGCTTGCTTAGTCAAAGATGGCAAGCTCATAATCGCAATAGAAGAAGAAAGATTTAGAAGAGTCAAAAAAATTAGTAGTTTTCCTACTCAAGCTATAAAAAATATATTTAAATTTACTGGCTATAGCTCAAAAGACATAGATGTAGTAGCTGTTGGAACAAATTTATTAAATGGTGCGTTACTTTGGAATACAGTTGCAGATTTTAAAATTGAAGATTGGAAAAAATTACAAGAGAAATTATTTTATGATTTAATCTATAATAAAAAAAAATTAAAATTTAAAGATGTCTTTAAAAAATTCAAGCCAACTACCAAGCTAGGTTATCCTTTAAAAGGTAAAATCAAAATAGAATTTAATTCTACATCTAAAAACCAAACATCTGAGGATATAAAATTATTTAGAAAAAGATATATATCTAAATTTTTGAAAATATCTGAAAATAAAATTCATTTTTATGATCATCACCATTGTCATGCTTTATATGGTTATTTTGTATTTTCTAAATATTTAAAAAATAAAAAAAGAGTAGCAATAGTTACTTTGGATGGTGGTGGAGATAAAAGATACAACAGTATCAATATAATTGATAATTTAAAATTAAAAAAAATATCCAATAAAACTAAAAGCTTAATTGGTCAAATATACGAGTCCATTACTTTATTGTTGGGAATGAACCCTGCTAAACATTCTTATAAAATTATGGGCTTAGCACCATATGCAAGTGAACATCATAAATCGGGACCCAGAGAAATTTTCTTAGACTCATTTAAGGTTAAGGGAATAAATTTTCATAGAAGTAAAAAGATGAAAGATTACTATACTTATTTCAAAAAAAAATTAAGTATTTATAGATTTGATGGAATAGCTGGTGGTGTTCAGGATTTTGTAGAGATAAGATTGGGAGAATATTTTGATAATATTTCAAAAAAATTTAATACAAAAAATTTTGTATTCTCTGGAGGAGTAGCAAACAATGTAAAAGCTAATAAATTTTTATTTGAAAAAAAATATATAAACAACCTTTATGTACCTCCAGGACCAGGTGATGAAAGTTTATCAATTGGAGCGGCGTATGCCTCCTTGGTTGATTCTATAGGATTTAAAAATACTAGCACTATAGCGAACATTCCTAATAACGCGTATTGGGGAGTTCCTATCGACCAAAAAAATTTTTTACAGTTTAAAAACCATGTAATAATTAAAAATAATTATAAGGCGCTAAAAGATAAAAACTTTAAACTTACAAGTTACTACCTATCAAAAGGAGAAATAATATTTTTTTGTAAAGGAAGAATGGAATTTGGACAAAGAGCCTTGGGTCATAGATCTATTCTTTGTGATCCGTCAAATACAGACTCTGTATATAAAATTAATTCTGCAATAAAAAGAAGAGATTTTTGGATGCCATTCACACCCTCAGTACTAGATAGCTTTCAAAAAAGATATTTTAAAAATCCAAAAAAAATTAACTGTAATTTTATGACAATGAGTTTTGACACAACTATGCTTGGAAAAAAACATTTAAAAGCAGCAATTCACCCTTATGACAACACAGTTCGACCTCAAATTGTGAATAAAAATACATGTAATGATTATTTTAATTTAATTTGTGAATTTAAGAAGCTCACAGGAATAGGTGCACTTCTTAATACTTCTTTAAACGTTCATGATAAGCCGATCATTTGCCAACCAATGGATTTGATTAAAGAATTATTAAGTAATAAAGACACATTGGCAAATTATATCTTTATTGAGGATACACTTTTTATCAAGAAAAAATAAAAAAATTGAATTAGAAAATTTAATTTTTATTGTTCAAAGTAAATATTTTGTATGCTAATTTGAGATCATTAGGGGTATCTATATCAATTGAATCAAATTCATTTAAAAGTATAAATTTTGCATTCATTTTATGAAACATTTTTTTTTTTAACCAGGCATCTATTTTAATACAGTCAATTTGACCAGCATTATAATAGTATTCCTCTAAATCCTGTGTTCTCATAAGTTTATGGTTAAGGTTAATTGGTTTCAATTTGTTTTTATTATAAGTCAAGGCTCTTTGAATCGGATGCGGAAACTTTTTTAATGTAGTAACGTATTCCGTTTTTTTTAGTATTTGTTCACATTTAACTAGCAACTTTTTGTCAACAAATATTGAAGTTGGATATAAAATAAAAAGATTAATGTTATATTTTTTATATTTTTTTTTATTTAAAATAATTTTATCTAAAAAATCATCAATTACGGATTTTATAATTGCTGTATCATTTGATAACTCTTTAGACCGAATATAAGGGACTTTTGCACCAGATTTAATGGCTAGTTTTTTAACTTTTAATGAGTCGGTTGAAACATATATTTCATTAAATAAATAACTTTTTTTTGCAGTGTTAATTACTCTTTCCAAAAAAGGTTTTCCTAGAAATTTTTTAATATTTTTATTTTTTACTCTTTTACTTCCACCCCTAGCAGGTATAAGGCAAATATTATTTTTAATCATACATCAAATATTGAGTCTAAGTAGTTATTGAAAACTAATCTTATATTCAAAAATTTATTAAATAGCAAAAGTAATGCATGTGCGAATATATTATTAAACATACTTTTCACTATACAATATTAATCAAAACTATATAAATAAATGATATTAGATAAATCAACTAGAATGTTATATTTTAACAAAGTTAAGTTCAGTTGAGAAAAGTAGATCTAATATGCCAATTATACCAAAAAATATGAATTAGCTTTGTTCAAAATTTTGACTTTATTATACAAAATGAAAATAAATACTTTTTTTAATAAGATTTATCTAAGATTTATTGTAAAAAAAAAATTTAGAAAACTATTTAGTAAAAAATATTCAAAAAAAGCTGGCGGTATAGTGTTGGTAGAATTTAACAAATGGACATCTACTCAAATTCCTATTGCCTATGTATCTTCTGTCCTTGCAGAAAAATATAATAGCAAAATATATGCATATGCAGAAAACGGTTTTTCTAAATTATTATTTGGTTTTAGTTTTATGGAAAAGCTATACATAAATTTAAATAAGTTATTTAAATTTCAAAGTTATAGTATTTACTCTTCATTTGGTGTGGAAAAGTTTATTGAAATTAATAAAATAGATCCCAAAATAATTTTAAAAGCAAATCTATTTTTTAATCATTTGTTAAAAAAAATTAAAAATAAAAAAGATATTCTTAAATTAAAAGTAGAAGGAGTTCCAATAGGTGATTTAATTTATGATACATACTTAAGAATATACAAATTATCTACGATAGAAATTTCAGATATAAGATTTCAAAAATTACTAAAAAAAAGTATCATTTATTTTTATTTTTGGAATAACTTTTTTAAAAAAGAAAAAGTAAAAGCGATTATAGTCTCTCAAGCGGTATATAACTCAAATATACCGATTAGAATAGGATTAAAATATAATTGTCAGTGCTTAATTGCCAGTCCCAAATCTCTTACTAAGTTAACTAAGAAAAATCCTTATCCACTTTCAGAGAACCTAACTTTTAAAAAATTATTTTCTAGATTAAATAAAAAAGAAAAAAAATTAGCATTAAATTATACAAATAAAATGTTAAAAATATCTTTTGAAAAAAATCAAAAACTATTAAATAACGAAATTTTTTTATCACAATTTGGTTATAGGAAACAAAACTTTATTTCAAAAAAATTATACAAAGATAAATGGAATAAAAATAGAATTATTGAAAAAAATTCAAAATTAAAAGTTTTAATTTGTCCACACGCTTTATCAGATGCACCACATACAAGGGGAATGCACCTGTACCCGGATTTTTACGAATGGCTAATTTCAATACTAGAAATTTCAACAAAAACTGATTATGACTGGTATTTAAAATTACACCCAGATTTAAACCAATATTGGGATAATACTGAAATAATAGTTAAAGAATTAATAAAAAATAAATTTAAAAGTATAAAATATATAGATAATAAAAACTATCACAGTCAGATTATAGCAGAAGGTATTGATGCAGTAGTAACTTGTGCTGGTTCGGTATCATCTGAATATGCTTATTTTAATATTCCTGCTATCAACTCATCTTTGTGTAATCCACATATTGATTTTTCTTTTTCATTGAACCCCAAGAGTACTAATGAACTAAAAAAAATATTATTAAATTTAAAAAAAGTTAGTATAAAAGTAAATAAAAAAGAATTACTGATATATTTTTTTATGAATGAAATTTATTACTCAGAAGATTGGCTTTTTACAAATTGGGATAGAATAGTTAAATTTTGTGGTGGAAGAAATGAAATATATAAAGAGATTTTTTATGACTATTGGTTAAAAAATTTTGATAAAAAAAAACACCATAGATCAATTAATGGCATAAAAAAATTTATAGAATCAGGAGATTACAAGATAAACTTTAATCATTTTGATAATACATTGAGTGAACAACTAAAATCTTTAAAGCTTAACTGAGAAAAAAATGAATGATACTTGTAACTGATAATTTTTTTATTATTTTATAATTTACAAGATTAGTTTATATTTTATTTATATTTTTTTGAAAATTTTTAGCACGGAGCAATGAATCAAACAATAAATTTAGGTGTAATTATAGATATAAAGCTTGATGCAGGTGGAGCACTGCATATGACTCAAAGCCACTTATTTTTTTTACAAAAATTAAAAAATAGAAATATAAATTTAAAAGTATCTTTAATTGCAACAAATCAAAAATTGTTTTTTTTTCTAAAAAAAAATTATAAATTCAAAGTCTATTTATATAAAAAAAATTTTTTTTTTACTAGATTATTAAATTACTTATACAAAAGATTTAATAATTATTTTTCGATAAATAGTAATCTTGAAATTTTTTTAAAACAAAAAAATATTAATCTTGTTTACTTTAGTTCACCTTCATATTTGGTTTTATTATTAAAAAATTTAAATTTTGTTTATACTGTATTTGATTTAATTGATAAAAAATTAAAAAACTTAAAAGAGCACGATAAAAATTCGGTAAGTATTAGAAATAAATCTTATAAGCACGCATCTTTATATGCAAACAAAATATCTATTACCAATAATCAGCGTAGAAAAATTTTTATCAAAAATTATAATTGTAAATCATCAAAAATATTTACAATTCAGTTTCCTCCTAATGTGTGTTTAACCAAAACTGTTTCAAAAAAATTAAAAATTAACTTCACTGATAAAAAAATTAGTTCATATATGCTTTACCCAGCTCAATATTGGTCTCACAAAAATCATTCTTATATAATAAAATCTATGAAGAAATTTAAGTCTTCAAAATTAAAAAAAATAGGGTGTATATTTACTGGTTTTGATAAAGGTCATTTAGATTATCTTAAAATGCTTGCAAAAAAAGAAGGCGTTAATTCAAAAATTATCTTTTTTAATTATCTTAATAATGATCAGTTAGTTTACTTATATAAAAAGTGTTTTTGTGTTTTATTTCCTAGCCTAATTGGTTTTGATAGTTTTCCACTTTATGAGTCATTTTATTTTAAAAAAATGATAATTTATAATAAATATACTGTAGATAAACGATATATTGATAAAATTATTCCACTAGATATTAAAAATTATAATTCTTTAGAAAAAAAAATATTAGACTTAAAAAAAAACAAAATTTTTTTTGATAAAAAAATCAATAATAATTCTCAATTTTATAAAAATTTTTTCTTACAATTAGAAAATCAATATTTCAATTTATTTAAAGAATAAATTTATTGCTAGTTAATAAACTTTTATATTAGGAAGAGGAAAAATAAATTTACATTTTTGCTCTAACATTTTTTTTTCTCTTAGGAGTATTTCTTCTTTAAAGTGCCAAGGAAGAACTAGATATAGATCAGGTTTTTCAGATCTTGAAGTTTGTTCACTTACAATAGGTATCTTAAGTCCTGGTGTAAAACTTCCAACTTTATTTGGGTTTCTTTCAGCTATTTTTGTTATTATATTTTTCCCAATATCAAAGTATTGCAAAAGTAAATTTCCCTTTGTAGATGCTCCGTATCCATGAATTTTTTTACCTTGCTGTTTTTTTCTTAATAAGAAAGAGTTCAATTCTTTTTTAATAGCACTTATTCTTAAAAAAAATTTTTTATATGTTTCTAATTTATCAATTTTATTTTTTTTTTCTGTTTGTAAAAATTTTGCTATTTTTTTTGATAAAATTTTATATTTTGCTTGTTTATGACATATGTAAAACCTTGTACTTCCACCATTTATATTATTTTTTTCAATATCAAAAATGTGTAAATTATTTTTTTTACACATATCGCTTATGATATGTACAGAATAATATGCTAAATGTTCATGACATATTGTATCAAATAAATTATTTTTAATAATCGAAAGTAAGTCAGCATGTTCAAGCACAAAAATTCCATCATGTTGATTAATGATGCTGCTTATTTCTTTTAAGAAAGTATTTGGCTTTTTTAAATCATAAAATACTGATAAAGCTGTTATTACCCTCACTTTTTTTTTAAGTATTTTTTTGTTAAGTATTTTTTTCGTAAAAAAACTACTGTGTTTGTAATCTACATTTTTATAATTTTTTTTATATTTATTTATTAAAGGATCAACCCCTACTTTTGTAAGTTTTGGTGAATAATAGCTCAACAATGTACCGTCATTACTTGCAATATCTAGTACGACCTCATCTTTTTTTAGATTACATATATTGTTTATTGTTTTAACTAATTTTTTTACATGATTAGTCATTGTGTGGTTTATCCCAGTTCTGTATCCATAATCTTGGTTGTACATATAATCAAGACTAAAATTTTTACTAATTTGTACAAGTTTACAATCAGAGCACATTATAAGTTTAATTTCTTCCTTAGGTATATTTATTCTATCATTCTTTGGAAATTTTCCTGTGTAACTCATCTTGCCTAATGAAAATAAATTATAAAATCTATTTTGATTACAATTTCTGCAGTTAAATATTTTCATTTAATTTCTTTCTTATATTTTTGTGCAACTTTTCAAATAATTTAATGTTTCTTTTTTTAAGTATGTGTTTAGTTCTTGATTGAAAAAAGAAGCCTTTATTAATTTTTTTATTCACAATGGTTAATGCACCAATACTAGAGTAATCTCCCATATTAGTTCCCGGTAAAAGCACCGATAAAGACCCAATTAAGCAACACTTTCCAATTATTATTTTTTTAGCATATAGTTTTGAAAAACTTTTTCTCAACTTATCATTAAGACTCCCCACAGGGATTGATGGTAAATAATAATCATCAGAAGAAGAAAATATCTGAACATAGTTAGCCAAACTAGAAAATTCATCTAAGAGTATACCATAATTACCACCAGATAATGTGCAACCTCTAGCTATATGTGCGTAAGATTTAATATCTATCTTCCCTTTTAATTGAACATTGTCATCTATTCTAACATTGTTGCCCAATGTACCAATAAGATTGTGTGCAGAAATTGATTTTGATATTCTACAATTTTTTCCAATTTTTTTAAATCCAATTTTTTTTAGTTGAGATAATGTTAAATATTTATTCATAATGCTTTTTAGATTAATTTATTGAAAATTTTACAAATATATTTTACATCTTTTTTTCTTAATCTTAAGTGAAGAGGTAAACAGATTATATTTTTAGATAAATAATTTGAATTTTTTAAATCTTTTAGATAATTATTTTTATATATATTTAATCTATTTGCAGAATAAAATCCTTTTCTAATTTCAATGTTATATTTTAATAGTTTGTCAAGAATATATTGGGGTTTTTTCATATCTGAATTTAGTGTTAGGGCTAATGTCCAGGGTATAAAAGAACTATTTGTAATTTTTTGAAGTCTAATTTTATTAAGATCTAAAAAATCAGTATACCACTTATAAATTGATATTCTTTTTTTTTGTATTTTGAGTAAATTTTGAATTTGACCGCATCCGATAGCAGCCTGCACATTAGTAATTCTAAAATTGTGTCCAAAAAGTAAATGTTTGTATCTTTCATGTTTAACTCCATGACTTCTATATAGCATTAATTTTTTCGCATAGTTTTTATTATTAGTCACAACCATGCCACCCTCTCCCATAACAATATTTTTGGTTGCATGAAAACTATATGTTCCTATATCACCCACTGTTCCAGCATAGTTTTTTAAATCTTTACAACCAAAAGATTCTGCAGCATCTTCTATTAAAAGGATATTTTTTTTTTTTAAAAAAAACTTTATTTTAAAAATTTCTTGCATATTCCCGTATGTATGAGTTACCACAACTGCCTTCGTTTTTTTTGTAATAACTTTTTTTATCGATTGTAGATTTGTGCAAAATGTTTCTCTATCAACATCAGAAAATTTTACATTAAGACCCATTAAATTGCCGATATTTGCAGCAGCCATGTAACCGTAACCAGGAGCTACAATTTCGTCACCATACTTTAAGTTAACAGATAAAAAAGCAGCGTGTATTGCAGCAGTCCCATTAGAAACAAGAAATGCATTTTTTATTTTGAATTTTTTTTTAATATAATTTTCAAATTTAACAATATATTTTCCACCAGATATCCATGAAGACCTAAGTGCTTGATTTACAAATTTATATTCATTTTTAAATAATAGAGGTGATGCCCATGAAATTGTATTCTTGTTCATAATGTTACCTGTATAACAATAATCAAAATTATATACAAATATTGTTAAATAAATCTATAAATCATTATATACTTTGACAAAGGTAATTTTATGTTTATTTATCTATGAAGAAAACAATATTTTTCAATATAGGCACAACCAAATATGTTTGTAAAAAATTTTTTTGAAGTATTTTTTAAAGTCTCAAAATTAATTGATTCCAATTCAATTGACAAACTGATCAATCAAATAAAAAAAATTAAAGATAAAAAAGGAAGAATTTTCTTTATTGGGGTTGGCGGTAGTGCAGGTAATGCAAGTCATGCAGTAAATGATTTCCGAAAAATTTGTGAAATAGAGTGTTATTCACCTTTAGACAATGTTTCAGAATTAACAGCACGAATTAATGATGAAGGTTGGGATAGCAGTATTTCTGAGTGGCTTAGAGTTTCAAGAATTAACTCTAAAGATGCAATTTTTGCTTTTTCTGTTGGCGGAGGTGACATCAAAAAGAAAGTCAGCACAAATATTGTCAACGCAATAAGATATTCAAAAACAAAAAAAGCAAAAATTTTTGGTATAGTAAGTAATAAAGGTGGGTATTTAAAAAAAAATGGTGACGCTGTGGTTTATATACCACCTCTAGATAATGACCTAATAACGCCAATCGCTGAGTCCTACCAAGCTGTAGTTTGGCATTGTATAGTTTCACACCCGCTGCTTAAAAAAAACAAGACTAAATGGTAAGCAACACCAAAGCAGTATTTTTAGATAGAGATGGAGTTCTTAATATACCAACCATAATAAAAAATAAAAGTTATGCACCAACTAAGGTAAAAGATTTTAGACTGTACCCGAATGTTGCTAAATTTTGTAAAATGTTAAAAAAGAAAAAATTTTTATTAATAGTAATTACAAATCAGCCAGATTATAAAAAAAAAAAAATTTCTATTAATATTTTACATCAAATGCATGAAAGATTAAAAAAAAAAATTAAATTTGATGATATCTATATTTCATTAAGTTCGAATTCTAAAAATTTTTTTAAAAAACCAAATCCAGGTATGTTGCTAGAAGCTAAAAAAAAATACAATATAAGCTTTAAAAAAAGCTATTTAATAGGTGATAGATTTAGTGATATAGAGGTTGCCAGAAATGTTGGATGTAAAGCAATTTTTATAGATAGAAAGTATGATGAATTAAAGCCATCGTATCAAATAAAAAACACGAAGTCTTTTGAAGAGGCTGCAAAGTTTATACTTTTAAGATAAACATATTGTTATGAATAAAAAAAATAAATTTAATATATCAATTTATGCCGATGGTGCAGACTTATCTGAAATGGTTAAACTGAGTAAAATTAATTTTATAGACGGTTTAACTACGAACCCATCATTAATGAGGGCGGCAGGGGTGAAGGACTATAAAAATTTTGCTAAAGACATATTAAAAAAGATTAAAACAAAACCAATTTCTTTTGAGGTTTTTTCTGATGATCTTTTAGAAATGGAAAAACAAGCATTAAAAATTTCAAAATGGGGAAAAAATATTAATGTTAAAATACCAATAACAAACTCCAAAGGAGTTAAGACAAAATCTTTGATACAAAAACTATCAAGATCAGGAATAATCTGTAATGTGACTGCTATTTTTACACTTAATCAAATCAAAGATTTAATGAATAATATGGATAAAAATTCAAATATAATTTTATCTGTTTTTGCAGGAAGAGTAGCTGACAGTGGAAGAGACCCTGAGATTTTAATGACCGAATGTTCAAAGTACTTAAAAAAATTCAAAAATGCAAAATTATTGTGGGCCAGTACACGTGAAATTTTTAATATTTATCAAGCAGCAAGAAGTGGCTGTCATATAATTACCGTTCCAGATAATCTTTTATCAAAATTAAATTTGATAAATAAAAATTTGAATTTGTTTTCTAAAGAAACTGTGCAAATGTTTTATAAAGATGCTTTAAAATCAAAATTTAAAATTTAATTTAGGTGAATTTTAAAAAAATTTTCATAACTGGGGGTGCAGGCTATGCTGGTAGCTGCTTGGTACCAGAACTTTTAAATAATGGTTACAAGGTTACTGTTTATGACACCATGTATTATACTGATAAATTTCTTCCAAAGAAAAACCCTAGCTTAAATATTATTAAAGGTGATATCAGAAATAAAGAAATGGTAGAGAATAGTTGTAAAAATCATGATGTTTTCATCCACTTAGCTTGTATATCTAATGATACAAGTTTTGCATTAGATGAAAAGCTATCTACGAGTATAAATTTGAATGCATTTGAACCTATGGTAATTGCCGCTAAGAAGGCTGGGATTAAAAGATTTATTTATGCCTCATCAAGCTCTGTGTACGGAATATCTAAAGAAAAAAATGTTACAGAGGAGCATCCATTAGTTCCTTTGACATTATACAATAAGTATAAAGGGATGTGTGAGCCCCTACTATTAAAACATACAGACAAAAATTTTGAAGGTGTTATTTTTAGACCTGCAACCGTTTGTGGTTACGCTCCTAGGCAAAGATTAGATTTATCAGTCAATATCCTTACAAATTTTGCGGTAAACAAAGGCATGATAAAAGTTTTTGGTGGAGATCAATTAAGACCTAATCTTCATGTAAAAGACTACTGTGAAGCTGTAAAAGTGTTAATTGAATCTGATTCAAAAAAAATTGAAAATCAAATATTCAATATTGGTTATCAAAATTTATCAATTCTGGAAATAGCAAATTTAGTTAAGAAAGTTGTAGAAAAAGAATTTCCAGAAAAAGGAAAAATTAACATTGTTCGCGAAAAGTCAGATGATAATAGATCATATCATATTAATTCAGATAAGATAAAAAAATTACTTAATTATTCACCAAAAAGATCCATTGAAAACGCGGTAGAGGATCTTTGCAATGCGTTTAAGCAAGGTTTTCTGGCAAATTCATTTGAGGATGATATTTATTTTAATATAAATAGAATGAAAAATATTAAAGCAGAATGAAAACTAAAAAAATAGCTGTAGTTACTGGAGGAGCAGGTTTTATTGGAAGTCACATGGTTGACTTACTTATAAAAAAAAATTTTCATGTAAATGTAATAGACAATTTGTCTGGAGGTAGACTAGAAAATTTAAAACATCACTTTAAGAATAAAAATTTTAATTTTGAAAAAATAGATATTTGTAAGCTTAAATCAAATCATAAATTTTTTAAATCATGCAAGTATGTTTTTCACTTTGCTGGAATAGGAGATATTGTTCCATCCATAGAAAAACCTATAGAATATTTAGATGCTAATATTATGGGAACAGCAAAAGTTTTAGAAGCATCAAAAAAAGCATCTGTTAAAAAATTTGTTTACTCTGCATCATCCTCTTGTTATGGAATGGCAAAAACTCCTACCACTGAAAAAGATGCTATTAATCCTTTATATCCTTATGCGATGAGTAAATATCTTGGAGAAAAAATTTGTTTTCATTGGAATAAACTTTATAAACTACCTGTAAATTCTATCAGAATATTTAATGCCTACGGCCCCAGAGTAAAAACGACAGGTGTTTATGGAGCAGTCTTTGGTGTTTTTTTTAAACAAAAACTAGAAAAAAAACCTTTTACAATAGTGGGGAATGGAAACCAAAAAAGAGATTTTATTTTTGTCACGGATGTAGTGGATGCTTTTTTTAAAGCCTCACAAACAAAGGTATCTGGCGAAGTTTTTAATTTAGGAACAGGTAAACCTAGTAGTATTAATAGTTTAGTTAAAATCTTAGGAGGTGAAAAAATATATCTACCTGAAAGACCAGGAGAACCAAATATTACATGTGCAAATCCAAAAAAGATTAAAAAAATATTAAAGTGGAAACCTAAAGTAAAATTTGAAAATGGTGTTAAAATTATGCTTAAAGATATCCAAAAATGGAAAACAGCGCCCTTGTGGACAGTAAGTTCAATTAAAAAAGCTACTAAATCTTGGTTTAGTTACATGAAAAATATTAATACTAATGGATAAAATTAAAAATCAATATTCTAAAAAGATACTTTCTTTAGAAAAATTAAAGATAACAATTGGCAAGAAACCAAGAAAACAAAAGATTATACTTTGTCATGGCAACTTTGATGTTGTCCACCCTGGTCATATAAGACATTTAATTTATGCAAAATCAAAAGCTGATCTGCTTATAGTCAGTATCACTGCTGACAAACACATTCAGAAAGGAACTTATAGACCTTTTGTTCCTGAGAATTTAAGAGCACTAAATTTAGCAGCTTTTGAAATGGTAGATTTTGTTACTATAGATAACAACAAGAAACCTATTAAACTTTTACAAAATTTAAAACCTGATTTTTTTGCAAAAGGATTTGAATATTCTTCTGGAACACTTCCACCTGCAACACAAGAGGAGGCTAAAGTAGTTGAAAAATATAATGGAGAAATGATCTTTACTCCAGGAGATATAATTTATTCATCTACTCAATTATTAAATTTGTCCAAACCTAAAATTGATAATTATAAAATTTTAGATGTTATGCAGAGAAACAAAATTACTTTTGATATTTTAAAAGAAGCTTTAAAAAATCTTAAAAGAATAAAGGTTCATGTTGTAGGAGACACTATTGTTGATACACATACTAAAACAAATCTTATTGGTGGATATCTTAAAACACCAACAGCAAGTGTGTTGTATCAAGACTCTAAGGATTATACAGGAGGTGCAGCCATAGTTGCTAAACATTTAAAAAAAGCAGGAGCAGATGTTAGTTTTACAACTATTTTAGGTAAGGATAAGCTTCAAAAGTTTGTTATCAATGAAATGAAAAAATCTAAAATTAAATTAAATTATATTTTAGATAAAAATAGACCTACTACTAATAAGAATACTATTGTTGCAGGTGGGTATAATCTTTTAAAAATTGATAAAGTTGATAATCAACCAATATCTTCAAACATTTTAAGTAAAATGAAAAATTTTATATCAAAAGAAAAAGCAGATATTGTAATTTTTAGTGATTTTAGACATGGTATTTTTAATAAATCTAGCATTAAAGCATTAAGCTCTTCTATAAAAAAAAGTATTTTTAAAGTTGCCGATAGCCAAGTAGCATCAAGATGGGGAAATATAACAGATTTTAAAAACTTTGATTTAATTACACCAAATGAAAAAGAAACTAGATTTTCATTGGCAGATCAGGATGCAAGTATAAGTGATATAAGCAGAAGGCTTAAAAAAAGTTCCAAGAATAAAAATTTAATTTTAAAGCTTGGAGAAAGAGGAATTTTTTCATATGGAAAAAGCCATCCTAATGGGTTTGCTTTGCCAAGCTTTACTAAAAATATAATTGATGCAGTTGGTGCCGGTGACGCATTACTAGCTTACTCATCACTTACATTATTCTCAACAAAATCTTTACTTTTAGCAAGTTTATTAGGCTCATTAGCTGCAGCTTGTGAATGTGAAAAAGATGGAAATATAACTGTTAAACCTGATGAAATAATCAAGAAAATAAATGAAGTAGAAAATTCTACTAGATACCAATCTAGTAATGAAGTTAAAATTAAGTAAAATAATCAAATTGAACTATAATTCATGAAAGTAATTATTATTGGATATGGAATACAAGGTAGAAAACGACAATTATCTTTAAAAAAAAAAGAATTTATTTGTTCGGTAGATCCCTACTCCAAAAAAGCAAATTATAAAGATATAAAAGAAGTACCGTCAAATTTATACGATACTGTTTTTATTTGTACTCCTGATAAAGAAAAAGTTAAAATTATAGAATTTTGTATTAAGAATAAAAAAAATTGTTTAATAGAAAAACCTTTTCCAATATGTAACCAAAAAAAGATCAGATATTTAGAAAAATTGTCAAACAAAAACAAAGTAGTATTTTATGTAGCCTACAATCATAGGTTTGAACCACACATAATTAAAATTAGAGATTACTTAAAATCAAAAAAATTAGGAAGAATATTCTCTTGTAAACTTTTTTATGGAAATGGAACTTCAAAATTAGTTAAAAGAAGTAAATGGAAAGACAAGGGTCTTGGTGTAGTTGTTGATTTATCAACTCATTTACTTGATATGTGCAACTATTGGTTTGGTGTTAAAAAAAAAATTTTTTCTAACATAAGTGTAGATAAATTTGAAAACAAATCACCAGATAATGCTTTAATGTATGAAAAAATTAATAATATAAAATTTCAATTGGAAGTAACATACTGCATGTGGAAAAATGATTTTTTTTGTGACATAATTGCAGAAAAAGGATCAGTTCACATGTCATCATTATGTAAATGGGATAAAACTATACTAAAAATTAGAACCAGAATACTTCCATCAGGTAGGCCTAATGAAAAAAATATTAGTATTAAATCAAAAGATATAACCTGGAAATCAGAATTAATTCACTTTAGAAAATTAATAAAGTTTAAAAAAAATAATAATTTAACTAAAGATATTTGGATTAATAACAACTTAATAAATTTTAAAAATATACTTAAGGTTAAATGAAAATTGGATTTATAGGAATGTCCCATCTTGGTATTTGTCATGCTGTAGCTGCGGCAGAGAAAGGCTTTATGGTTAAATGTTTTGATGAGAGTCCATATAAAATAGAACAGCTAAGCAAAGGCTTTATAGATTTTTTTGAACCAAATTTAGATAAAATATTTAAAAGAAATAAAAAAAAAATTAAATTTATAAATGACTTAATTGACCTAAAAGAATGTGATCTAGTTTTTTTTTCAAAAGATGTACCAACAAACAATAAGGATAAAAGTTTGTATGATGGCATTTATAAGTTGATAAAAAAAGCTATTAGACATTTGAATAAAAAATCAAACCTTATTATATTGTCACAAGTCAAACCAGGTTTTACCGATTCTATTAAATGGAGAAGAAAAAAATTATATTATCAAGTTGAAACTTTAATATTTGGTGAAGCTATAAATAGAGTTTTGAAACCCGAGCAATTTATTATTGGCTCTTCTGATAACAAAATAAATAAAAGTTATCTTAAATTTTTAAAGAGTTATAAATCTAAAATTAATATTATGAATTATAAAAGTGCAGAATTAGCAAAAATTTCTATAAATTTATATTTAATTTCATCATTGAGTTTTACAAATTCATTAGCAGAAGCATGTGAAAAGATAGATGCAGATTGGTCTAAAATTCAACCCATTTTAAAACAAGACAAGAGAATAGGTAAGTATGCTTATCTAAACCCAGGATTAGGGATTTTAAGTGGTAATTTACAAAGAGATTTACAGTCTTATAAGAAAATCTTAAGTGAAAATGATTGTAATTTAGAAATACCTAAAGCGTGGCAAAAAAATTCTAATTATAGAAAAAATTGGGTTAATAATTTACTAAATAATGAGCTTAAATATTTTTTAAAAAAAAAAATAGGCATCTATGGATTAACTTACAAAAAAGATATCACTATATTAAAAAATTCTCCATCCATTTCAATTATTAAAAAATTCAAAAAAACTAATTTTAATGTCTATGATCCTAAAGTAGTCAAAAAAAATTTTAATTTTAAAAATGTAGTAGTTTACAGTGATTTAGCAAAATTTTTAAAATCATCCCAATTACTTATTATTTTAACAGATTGGGATCAAATTAAAAATTGTAAATATAATATTTTATTAAATTATAAAGGTAAAAAAATTATAGATCCATATAGAGCTATTCAATCAAAAAAGTTCATAGTGAATAAAAAAATTTATTCACTTGCAAATAAGATGAAATGAAAGATTTATTGATAAAAGACAGATTTCAATGATGATGATTATAGATTTATGTAAAAGAATATTTTTTTTTGTTGGGATAGTTTATTTCTCTATTTTATTAAAGAGGAAAAAGTTAGTTTCTTCTGAAAATGAATTTTATCTACTTAAAAAATTTGTTAAAAAAAACCATAACGTAATAGATGTTGGTGCAAATATAGGACGATACTCATTTAAACTTTCAGAATTAATTGGAAAAAATGGCTTAGTTTACGCATTTGAACCTATGCATAAAAGTTATTTAACTTTTCTTACATTAATTAATTTTTCTAAGGTTAAAAATATTATACCTTTTAATTTTGCCTTATCTAATAAATCTAATTTTGTTATGATGAGAGAACTAGAGTCATCAAATAAAAAAGATTATTTATTTGGCACACAAACTGAGTCTAAGATTGTAAATAATAAAAAAGACTCTGTGATTAAATATTCCATTAAATTAGATGAAATAAAAATTAATAAAAAAATTTCGTTTATTAAAATTGATTGTGAAGGGTTTGAGCTTGAAGTTTTACAAGGAGCAAAATCAATAATTAAAAAAAATAAACCTGCTATTCTAGTTGAGCAGAATAATAATAAAGTTGTCAAGTTTATATTGTCCTTAGGATATAAGGAAGTAATTGGAAAAAAAAAATCAAGAAATAAGCTATTTGCTCATAAAAAAAATCATGACTTTAAAAATTTTATTTAAAAAAATATATTTTTTTTTAATTTATATTCTGGTCATAATTCCAATCTTATTAGTATTACTTTTTTTAAGAGTTTTTTTTAGATTTAATATTATAGAGCTTGAAACAAGGGCGATCGGACATTTTTCTTTGTCAGTAGAAATTTTTTTATGTGAGATTTTAAAAAAAAAAGTAGATGATAAAAAATTTTATATTTGGTTCCCAAATAGGAAAATAAGTAATAATTTTTTGTATAAAAAATGGTCTGAGCTTATTTTTATAGGTCCAAGGATAATTTTTGAAAAAATTTTTTACCTAAGTAATAAATTTAATTTTCTCGGGAAATTATTTTTATCTGAATATAGACATTGGGCTAAATATGATAACTGGCAAACGGTAGATATTCATAATATTTTAGAAAACTCCAAGCCTAGAATTTTATTTTCAAGTAGTGAAGAGCAATCAGGTCAAAAGTTCCTTGAGACCATAAATTTTAAAAAAAATAAATATATATGTTTTTTTTCAAGAACTAGTGATTATCGTTCAGTTATGTCTAATAGTCCTGGTAACGAACCACCTAGCATTAGAAATTCGAGTATTTATACACAACTTAAAGGTATTGAAAATATATGTAAAAAAGATTTTGCTGCAATAAGAATGTCTAAATATGATTTAAATAATCCTTTAAACAGTAAAAATCCTAGAATTTATGATTATGCTTATAGTGATCATAAATCTGATTTTTTAGATATCTATTTACTATTTAATTGTAGCTACATGATTAGTACTATGTCTGGGATTGATTTAGTCCCAAAAATTAATAGAAAAAAAGTTTTACTAATTAATTATGTTGATATACCCGCATTATATCAATTGAACTACACACCCATACTACTACCAAAAAAAATAATTGATATGAATTCTAAAAAATTTTTATCATATAAAGAAGTTTTTAAAAAAAACTTAATGCATGCTCATATAACAAAAGAATATCTTAATAACCTTGGATATGACTATGTAGATAATTCTGAAATTGAAATTTTTAACGCTATTAATGAGATGCATGAACATATAATTAAAAAAAAACCGCTTAAGAATTGCGATTTAAATAATAAATTTTGGACTTTATACGAAGATCATTACAATAAGCCAAGACCTAAAAACACCTTTATATCAGAAGATTTTTTAATAAAAAATACTGATCTGTTTAATTAGATAGTTATTTAAAAAGTATGAACTATTTTTTATAAAATTCTTTTATCTTATTAACCATATAAATTAATTGTTTTTTTGCAAATATTGATGAATAGGTAAGCTCATTATTTCTTTTGTTTGTTTCTTTGCTATAGGAAAACTTCCTTTTTTATATTTTAATTTTTTTGATGCTTTTTAAAATATAATAGTAATGGATAATGAATTTTTACATCTATTCCATTTTTAATTAAAAAAAATTTTATTTTATTTCGATTTTTAAATTTGATAATCGGAAAGACACAAAAAATATATTATTGTTAAAATTGTGTCTTTAAATTAATTCTTCGCATTGTTAATTCATCAGTTTTGATAATTTTTTTAATATTTTTTTGGAACTTTTTTTCATGCCACGGATCAAAATTGACACTTATTGTTTTACCTGTAAGAAATTTTGATTTTTTTGATATTAAAAAATTTACGCAATCAAAAATTTTGTTTAAAGGCGTTCCACCACTTTTAATTTTATTTAGTGTTTCTGAAAAAAAAACTTTCCCAGCAGATTTGGGACCAGATTTAATAGTTTTTTTATGTATATTAGTTGCCACAAATCCTGGTGCAATACAATTAACAGATATGCCTTCTAATTTTAATTCATCTGCAATTGTCTCAGTGAATCTTACTAAGGCAGCCTTTGAAGTAGCATATGAACTATAGTTTGGAAATGAATAAAAAGCTCCACCTCCAGAAAAATTAATAATCTTTTTTACTTTAGATTTTTTTAAAAATTTTAAAAAATATTTACAAATTAAAAAAGTACCAAAAAAATTTATTTCAATAGCTTTCTTCCAATCTTTAAAATTAAGTTTATAAAATTTACCAATTCCACCATAAGTCCCAGCACAATTTATCAAAACATCAATTTTTTTATTTTTTTTGTTTATCAATTTAGAAAATTTCATTACTGACTTTTCATCAGAAACATCACATTTATAACTTTTGATATTTGAATTTCTTTTCTTTAAAAGTTTATTCTTATTAGTTCCACAAATAATTACTGTATTATTTACTGAGAGACTTTCAGCTAGATTTTCACCAATACCAGAGGTACCTCCCGTTATTAGTATTATCATAATGTATTAATATATAGAATTAATTTCAAAGTCATTTATTTTTTTAATAGTAAATTAATTTTTTTTAGATCAAGTGCACGATATTTTGGATTAATTACAACTTTTGTTTTGAATAAATATTTTTTATAGTTAATTTTTCTTTTTAAACATATTGATTTAATCTTATCAAAGTAACTTGATACACTTTCGCCAACATTATAAATTCCATTTGCTCTTAAATGAATTAATTTCTCTAAAATAATCGTTAGTTTTTGAGTGGATATAAAACTTCTATATACATTAGTGGCTGCATAAACATTTCTCCTATTGATTATTTTTTTACACGATACATTAATAAAATTATCATCTTTATCATCCATTTCATCATAAACTGTAGCAAATCTCAGTATTAAATAATTTTTTATATTTTTTTTAATATATGTCTCAGATTTTAATTTATTAATCCCATAAAGAGTGTTGGGATTTGAGGCTTGTCTTTCTGTGGGTCTTTTAATAGCATTATTATAAACAGTATCTGTTGATGTATAGATTAATCTTTTTTTATTTTTTTTACAATAATCTGTTAAATTTTTATTAATAATAAAATTTTCTTCATATGATTTTTTTTTATTTAATTCATTTTTTTTAGGATTTTTAAATCCTGCTAAATTAATTATTAAATCAGGGTTAATTTTCTCTAATTTTTTTAACAAATTATTTTTTTTTCTCAAGTCTATTTTATACTTATGAAAGTTCTGAGTAGATTTTATATTGATTCTATTTTTGTTAAAAATTGCATGTATTTGAAAATTTTTATTTTTTTTAGCTACTAGGGTTAATAATTTAGATCCAACGAATCCACTTCCACCAGTGATAAATATTTTTTGCATTTTAGATATAAATGTATAATTTTAAAAATTAATATATACATTTATTATACACACGTTTAAAATTAAATATATTTATCATGGAATTTATACCTTACGGAAGACAATCAATTAACAGCAATGATAAAAAACTTGTCTTAAAATCTCTTGAGGCCAATTTAATAACAACTGGGTCTTATGTAGCTGAATTTGAAAAAAAGTTAAAAAAATATTTTGGTACAAAATATACTCTTGCTTGTAGCAGTGCAACTGCTGGTCTCCATATGGCATTTTTATCATTAGATATAAAAAAAAATGATAATATAATCATACCAGCTGTAAATTTTATAGCATCGTATAATATGCTATCCATATTAGGGGCAAATATTTACTTATGTGATGTTGATCCACAAACAGGTCAGATGAGTCCTGAATCTATTTCTGAATGTATAAAATTAAATAAATTAAAAAAAATTAAAGCTATTGTTACTATGTATCTAGGTGGATACCCGTCAAATATAGTAAATTTTTATAAAATAAAAAAAAAATATAGATGTTTTTTAATCGAGGATGCATGCCACGCACTTGGTGCAAAGTATAGAACATCCAATCAATCTTTTAAGGTGGGATCTTGTAAACATTCAGATATAGCTGTTTTTTCTTTACACCCAGTTAAACCTATAACTTCTGGTGAGGGAGGAATAGTTTGTACAAATAATTTTAAAATATATAAGAAAATAGAACTTTTAAGATCACATGGAATTAAAAGAACTAAAAAGCATTGGATTTATGATATTGAATTTTATGGCTATAATTACAGGTTGAGTGATATTAATTGTGCATTAGCTATTTCTCAATTGAGTAGAATTAATGATCTAATTTTAAAAAGAGAGAAAATATATAACTATTATAAAAAGAAACTGTCAGACTTTTCAAAAGAGATTAAGATTTTAGACTTTAACTCAAAAATATCACCATCCTATCACTTGTTATTAGCATCTTTTAATTTTAAAAAGATGAAAATTAGTAAGGATTTTTTAATTAGAATGTTGCTTAAGAAAAAAATTATAATACAACAACACTATATTCCAATATTTAAGTTTAAAAAAATATTTAATCAAAAAATAGATATTAAAAATTTTAAGGGAACTATTAGCTATTATGATAATGCAATCTCACTACCAATATATTATGATCTTTCTAGAAAAAAGATTGATTACATTGTAAAAATAATTAAAGATATTATTCATAAACATGGACATTAAAAAAAAAATATTTACCAATAAAAATATTCTTATAACTGGTGGCACAGGGTCTTTTGGACAACACTTTGTAAAAACAATTCTAAATGATTTTAATCCTAAAAAGATTATTATTTTTAGTAGAGATGAATTGAAACAATTTGAAATGGCAGAAAGGCTAAAAAAATATAAGAAAAAATTAAGATTTTTTATAGGAGACATTAGAGATTTACCAAGATTAAAGATCGCAATGAAAGACGTAGATATTGTAATTCATGCAGCAGCTCTAAAACAAGTTGAAACAGCTGAGTATAACCCATTTGAAGTTGTAAAAACGAATGTAATGGGAACTCAAAACGTTATTGATGCTATTTACGAATCCAAAGTAAGCTTAGCAATTGCACTTAGTACTGATAAAGCTGCAGCACCAATAAATCTTTATGGAGCAACAAAGCTAACTGCAGATAAATTATTCATTTCTGCAAACAACTATATTCAGAAAAAATCATTTTCAGTTGTTAGATATGGTAATGTTATGATGTCTAGAGGATCTGTGATCCCAAGCTTTAAAAAACAAAAAACAAGTGGAGTAATAAATATCACAGATAAGGATATGACAAGATTTTCCTTAACTTTGTCTGAAGGTGTAGAGTTTGTTATTAAATGTATAAGTAATATGTGGGGAGGTGAATTATTTGTTCCTAAAATTCCCTCATACAAGATATTAGATTTAGCAAAAGCAGTTGCACCAGAGTGCAGAATAAATTTTATTGGTACTAGACCAGGTGAAAAAATTCATGAAGATTTAGTGACAAATTCTGACTCCCTACAAACTATTGAGTTTAAGGATTATTATATAATTCTTTCTTCTACAAAAAGTCATGAAAAAACTACGATTAAAGATTTTATAAATAAGTTTGATAATCACAAAGGTAAGGCTTGTAGTAGAAATTTTTTTTATAATAGCCTAAATAATAAAGACTATTTGTCAATTCAAGAACTTAAAACTTTAATAAAAAATAACAGTTAGTCTTTAAAGTAACACTTGTAAGAGAATAAATTATAAAAAATATTACAATTCAAAAAAACTTAATCAATAAGCTGACAAAAGATATTGTTTATATTGAAATTATATTATACACATTATCTCAATGTTAAGCTCCATTTTTTTAAACTGTTTTTACTCAATATTAAGTGGTCTAATAATATATTTTATTCTAGTTTTTATAAAACAAAACTGGGTCAATACTATTTATTATTTTATTACATTTTTATTACTTCCACCAATTGCATTTGTAATCACAAATGTAATATCAAATAATTTAGCACTTTCTCTTGGAATGATAGGGGCACTATCAATTGTTAGATTTAGAAATCCCGTCAAAAACCCTCTAGAGTTAGTAATTTTTTTTGGATTAATAACTACTGGAATTTCATTTGGGGTAAATAACAAATGGGGAATGTTGTTGACAGCAATTATAGTTTCAGTACTTATTTTATCTCGTATTTTTCAGGTCGCTGTGTCAAAATATGATAGTATAAATTTATTTAAATATTCATTTGCAGTAAATAGTGGAACAATTAAAAATTTAATAGAAGTTGAATCAAGCTCAAAAATAGAATTTTTAGAAACAAATAAAAATTTAATTTATTCATCTTCAAATAATGATAACAAATATTTTTATAAATTAGCACTAGACAATAAATCAAATATAGAAGATATGAAAAAGAATATTGAGAAAAATGAATATGTTACAAATATTGATATTCAATATGGTGACTAAAATTTTTTTTTTTATTTTATTGATGATTAATTTTGCATACTCAGAATGCAATGATTTAATAAATAGAATAGATAAATCAAATATTAAAATAATAAAAATTGATATAAATAAATCACAAAGTCATTTTAAGAAGGCAGCTAGATTTTATCTTTCTGTGAATAGTGATCCAAATTCACAAAAATACAAAAACAATTCAAAATATAAGAAAAAATATCAAAAAAAAAGAAATGCAAAAATTAGTTTTGAAACAAAAAATGGTATTAATTGCACTTATAAAGCAAAAATTAGGGGCCATGGTGATGGACGAGATCATTTTGATCTAATTAACGGTATTGTTTTATCTAGCTACAGAGTCAAATTAGATGAAGGAAATATAAGCAATATAACTCGATTTATATTATTCAGACCTGGTTCTAGAAATTTTGAAAATGAAATATTCATTTCAACATTAATGAGGGAACTAGGTTTTTTATCTCCAAGAACTTTTAAAGTTAAAGTAGAAATAAATAATGTAGTTACAGATTATATTTTTCAAGAAAATTTAAAAAAAGAATTTTTAGAATACAACAACAAACTTGAAGGACCACTTTTAGAGGCAAAAGAAGATTTTTATAATTTTAATAAGTTTTCTTTAGCTAGAGTATCAAATGTTGAGTGGATAAAAGGAATTAGTCAAAATTATATTATTAGCTTAAATGCACTAAAAAATTTTAATTTTCATAGAAGTTATGGATATAGTTTCAGAATAAAAAGTATAAATTACTTGAAAGATATAGGAAAGATTGTTGACCCTAATTATGATGGATTGGCAATAGATGAAATCATAAGATTCAAAGATAAAAATCTAAATTCTTATGAATACAAAAAAATTGGAACTTATCAAGCATTAATGTATGCGTTGGATGCATCACATGGATTAAGCTATGACGATGCTAGATTTTATTATGACCCAATATATAACATAATTGAACCAGTTTATTATGATGGAAACTCAAATATTTTATCAATAATTAATTTTGATCGTTACACAGGGGAATATAAAAATGAAATTGAAAATTGGAAAAAAGTAAAAAATAATATTTTAGATTTTGATGAATATCTAAATTACTCATCAAGGCATAACTTGCTACATCAAGTTGTAACTGGACTTGCAAAAAACAACGCAAAGAATTCTATAAAAATGATAGACAATTTAGATTTACCAAAATTTCATCTAGAATTAAAGAATAATGGCATGAATGAACTCTCACTAAATCAGCTTAAAACTGTAATTGAATTCATTAAAAAAAGATTAGTAAGAATATCAACTTCAAAAGTAAAAGAAAACCTTGCTTCCGAGGAAAAGTTATTTGAAAAATATAGTAAAGAAATGTTAATAGACAATAATTTAGAATTAAATTTTTACGATAATTTATATGAAAAAGATAATAAAATTTATTTATCTTTAGAAAAATGCGATTTGAAAATATCTAGCTGTAAACCATTGATGGTTGAAGATAATAAGATTAATGAGCTTATAGAACAAAAAAATATTTTTTTTGCAACTTCAAAGAATGAGTATAAAACTGGTTTAGCTAATAAAACTATAGATAGTTATGGAAATGAATATAAATCAAAGCAATATCTTAGTAAAATTAGTGTTACAAAAAACAACAGTGTATCTATAAATTTTAATAAAACAGAAAAAAAGATTTATATTAATTTTTTAAAAAAAGATGGAAGAATTTATATCTCTAATTCTAATTTAGATTCATGGAAAATATACATGTCAAATGATACTAAAAATAATAATAGTATTAATTATAAAACTACTTTAGAAAGTAAAAAATTAACTGGATGTTTAACTATTATTGATAGTATAGTGAATGATATTGAAATATATGCTGATAATTTTTTTTGTGAAGATACTGTCAATTTTATAAGAACAACTGGTACTATTAACAATATAGAGATAAATAATTCATTTAGTGATGGTTTAGATATTGATTTTTCAAATATTTCAATTTCAAAACTTAAAATTTCTAATGCAGGCAACGATTGTGCAGATTTTTCTTTTGGAAATTATAGCATAAACGAGACTAATTTATTTAATTGTAGTGATAAAGCTTTATCTGTAGGAGAAAAGTCTCTAATGAAAGTTAATAACATTAATGTAAGTAATGCTTTAACTGGTGTGGCTTCAAAGGATGGTTCTAATACAGAAATTCAAAATGCATATTTTAACAACACCAAAACTTGTTTGGCTGCATATAAAAAAAAACAAGAGTTTAATGGTGGCACAATTAACATTAAAAATTTTTCGTGTGATAATTTTTCCAGTAAATCTAGCCTCGATGAGTTATCAAATATAAAAGTTAATGGAAAAAATTTATGAACTTTAGAATTGAAAATAAATACAAAATAGATGTCCTTAAAATAGATGAACTATATAATTATTTTAAAAATAATTTTGCAGAAGTTTTGTACCCAAGAAGAAAAATTAGATCTGTATATTTTGATAATAACATACTTTCATCTTATGAAGAGTCTATTGAAGGAATTGTTCCTAGGAAAAAAATAAGACTTAGGACTTACACAGATAAAAAAATTTTTGATTTAAAAAATATTTTTAATTTAGAAGTTAAAATTAATTCTGTGGAAGGTAGACTTAAGAAAGTAACAAAAGATGTAGACCATATAAAATTATTAAATATGGGTATACTTGACCCTGTTTATGGTTTAATGATACCAGTTGTCGAAGTAAATTATATAAGAGAATATTATTCAATTCATAATTTAAGGATTACTCTTGATACTAAAATAGATTATAACATTTTTAATAAAAGAAAATCTACTATATCAAATGAAGAAGCTATTCTTGAAATAAAATCTGATAATTTAAATAACTTTAATTATATTGATGAAAAATTTAATTTAATGAAGACAAGGTATTCAAAATATAGCAATGCAATAGAAAACTTGCAACTTGCTTAAATATTTTAATAAATTCAACGAAATAAATGTGAACAGTTAAAGAGTTTTGAATATTGCCTTTGGAATGTGTTCTTTAAAAAAAATTTTTAATTTCTTTCTATTTTTTATTTCTATTTTTTTTTCAATTTTATCAAAAATTTGAAATGCTTCAGTCAAGAATCCATAGCCAATTAACATTATGATTTCTCTCAAAGTATTCCTCTTTTTAAGGATATAAATTGAGTCTGCCATCATAATTTTAGATCTAATTCTTGGGTAGTCATAGTAATCATTTATTAATTTTTTATTTACACTTGAGTATTCAGGATAATTGTAAAGAGGGTGAAATGTTACAAGATCATAGTTCAATGATACTAACTTTTTGTGAATTTGATTGAATGTGTTACTGTATAAATTTGAATTAATGTTAGATTCTATCTGTATTAAAAAAGGTTTTGAAACATCTAAAACACTATCTAGAACATCTAATTCTAGTCCCTCTACATCAATCTTTACAATTTCTGGTTTCTTTAATTTATATTTTATCAATAAATCACTAACTTTAAAAACTTTAACAGTTCCCTTGGATATTGAGAAATAATCCATATCAAGTTTAATTTTTTTTTTTTTAGAGACTTTAAAAATGTCTACAAAAGTTGATCCAGTCGATTTTTTTCCAATATATAAAGTTTTTTTTGTTGTCTTCTTGCCTATTCCTACATTGTAGGGTGTAATTAAATCTTTATATATTAATTGTTTTTTTAAGTTTTCATAAGACCAGTACAAATTTTTATGGGGATCCACCATAGATACATTAGCACAACCATCAAAGTTTAATAAAATAGTTAAATATCTATTGCCAGCACCAATGTCTAAAAAAGAAATTTTTTTATTAATACCCAATAATGATCTCAGTAATAATGATATTTTTTTTGATTTTCGTATAAAGATTTTTGAAACTATAGCTCTTTTTAATCTAGACCATGTTTTCATTTTTAAAAAATTTTAATATATAAAATAAGGTATTACAAAGATTGATTTATAGTTAAATATTGTTAAATAGCAACATCTGATATATTCATTTTTTATTAATGCAAATATTAAATTATATAAATATCAATTTTTTATGTCACAATTTCTGAAAGAAAAAATTATTAAAATAATTAATAAGAGATTATTAAAAACTCCAGGTGTTGAAATTTTAAGAAAAAATAGTAATTCTCCTAAAAATAAAAAATTGCATTTAGATTTTTGGCTTAAAAAATCTATGAAAAATCCATCATTTAAAAAATTTTTTTTTGATGAAAATAAAATTGATGAAAGATTTTCACAAGATATTTCTGATTATACTTTTGATACTAGGGGTAATTTCTCTATTACAAAAGAGATGTTAGATTCTTTAAAAAAATTTGGTCTTCTAGTGATAAAAAATGCTTTACCAAATGAAGAAAAAAATAATGTTATTGAGCATTTTTTGGAACTCAAAAATAAAAAAATTACAAAAAAATGGCATGGTGATATTGTAAATGATGTTAGAGATGAATCTGAGATTTATAGAGGATATATTGATGTGGAACAATTTGAGTATTTAAATAGATACAGTAATCAGGCTACAAAAAGTATTTATAATAAAATTGTCAAACCGAATACAGAGCTTCACTATTTAAAGTTAAAAAAAATTATAGAAGAAAAACCTTTGAGAGGTGAAACATTATTACATAGTGATAGGTTTCTTCCACATTTTAAAATGTTCTATTCTCCTTTTAAACTAGAAAAAGATGATGCACCTCTCGAGTATGCCTTAAGTAGCCATAAGATTAACGAGGATTATATTAATTTTTTTCTTAAATCAAAATACTTTGATGAAACAGATGAGAGTAGTTTAAAATTAATTAAAAAAACAGTTACAGTAACTACAGGTGAAAATACTCTTTATATAGCTTTCACTAATGGGCTGCACAAAAGATCAGCATTTAAAAAAGCAAACTCAGAAAGATTCATGATGTTTTTTCAGTATGTTGAAAGATTTAATAAGTTTAATTATTTATTCAATTAAACCATTATTATTTAAATATTTTTGTGGTTTTGCTTATTGTTTACATATAAAAGATTTGAGTTTTAATTTCCTTTACTATTATTGCATAAAACCAAAATATTAATAAAATTAAATAATGATAATACTTAAAAAAATTAAAAAAAAAATTGATATTTCTTTATCATTATTAAAACCACAATTTAGAAGAAAATTTTATATTATTTTTATATTTATATTAATAGGAATATTTTTAGAGATATTAAGTTTAACCTCTATATTACCACTGGCAACCTCATTGACAGAAGGAAATAATGTTATCTATAATTTTTTAAATAAAAATTCTGATACAACTTCTCTATTAAATTTTGAAAGTGTAAATATAGTTTATTTTGCAACAATTGTTTTTTTTTTGTTATTTGTGATTAAAAATTTGTATTTGTTCATATTAAACAAATATCAGGCAAAATTTCTTACCGATATTACAGCCAACTTAAGGTCTGTCGTTTACGATAAATACTTAAATCAATCAGTGATTAGTATTTTATCAAAAAATTCTAATTCGTTTATCAATAATTTAATACACAATTGTAACGTTTACAGTAATATATTTATTTATTCTATTTTTAACCTTATTTTAGAAGTTTTAGTTTTCGTTATTTTTGTTTCAATTTTATTTTATTTTAATCCACAGTCTACTATTTTAGCATTTTCTATATTTGGTTTAGTTACCTTAGCTATGGTAAAGTTTAATAGATCACGGGTTTTAAGATATTCAAAAATATTACATGATCAGAACCTTTTTTTGATTAAAAACATACAACACACATATTCTGGAATAAAAGATATAAAAATTCTCAATAAAGAAAACTTCTTTCAGAAACTGATAGGAGGAAATATATCACAGATTAATTTTGCAACATATAAATCGGGAGTAATCGCAATTTATCCTAAATATTTATTAGAGGTTGTTGCTATTTTTTTTTTGTTATTATTTTTTAATTTAAATTTTGAATTTAAGGACGGTCTATTAAAAATATCTCCTTTTTTATTTCTTTTTTCTGCTGCTATATTCAGATTACTTCCATCCTTAGGGAAAATTGTACAATTAACAAATAAACTAAGACACGCTGCAGAACCGGTCAAGACTCTAATTCATGACATGAGATTATTAGAAGATAATCAAGAGTTAGCAAAAAAATATATAAAAGATTTAAAGATTAAAAAACCCACTATAATAAATTTAAAAAATATTAATTTTTCATATCCAAAGTCAAAAGATAACTGTTTAGAAGATCTAAATTGGAAAATTTCAGGCAATTCTCTTACAGGTATTTGTGGTAGAAGTGGAGCTGGTAAAACCACCCTTATAGATATTATAATGGGACTTAAAACACCCACAAAAGGTTATGTTAAAGTTGGCGACCATTTTTTGGAGAAAATAAAATTCAACTGGTACTCGTTAATAGGTTATGTTCAGCAAGATGTTTTTATGTTAGATGATTCAATTAAAAATAATATTGCATTCGGAGTTCCAAGGAATGAAATTAATTTAAAATTAATTGATAAAGTCATTGAAGATGTTGATTTAAAAGGATTTATCAAAAGCTTACCAAAAGGTATAAATACTTCTATTGGGGAAAGAGCTTCGAGAATTTCTGGTGGACAAAAACAAAGAATTGCAATTGCTAGAGCTTTATATCGAAACCCAAGAGTATTAATACTTGATGAAGCGACAAATGGTTTAGATTTAAAAAATGAAAAAGAGATAATGAATCTGTTACAAAAGTTAAAAAAAAAAGTAATGATAATTTTTATCAGTCACAAAGTAAGTATTCTTAAAAACTGTGATAATGTTTATTTATTAAAGAATAAAAAGATCTACAAACAATAAAAACTAATAAACAATATTCTTAACAATTAAAAAATGAAAATCTTATTTGATTATCAAATTTTTTTATTACAAAAATATGGAGGTATTTCTAGCTATTATTTAAAACTAATTAGTGAATTAATTAAACAAGAACATAATACTAAAATTATTACACCATTGTATATTAGCAATGTATTAAATAAATTAAAAAATAAAAATATTGTTATTGGAAAAAAAATTAACAAAATTCCAAGATTTACTACTAAAATTATTACAAGATTTAATGATTTATTTTTTGAATATTATATTCAAAAATTTAAACCTCAAATTGTTCATTACACTTATTATAATAAAATATTTAACTTTAGTAATACAAAAAAAATTATAACAGTTTACGATCTAATACATGAAAAACTCTATAATAAAAAAAATGTAAAAAAAAAATCTTTAAACATTGCAGATCATGCAATATGTATATCAAAAAATACACAAAATGAATTAATAGATCATTACAAAATTAAAAAAAATAAAACATCAGTTATTTATCTTGCAAGTAAATTTGAATATAATAAGGATGATTTACCTATTAATAAGTATGACCCATATTTGCTATTTGTAGGTGAAAGATTTGGGTACAAAAACTTTGAAAATTTTATAAAATCGATTTCACGATCTAGGTTGTTGAAAAACAAAATTAAGATCATTTGTTTTGGAACTTTCCCATTTACTGATAAAGAACTTGCACTTTTTAAATCAGAAAAAATTAATTTAGAAAATATAAACTTTATGACGGGTGATGATAATTTGTTAAAAGATCTATATTTAAATAGTACAGCGTTAATTTACCCATCTCTTTATGAAGGTTTTGGTTTACCCATTATTGAAGCAATGTCTTTAGGCTGTCCCGTAGCATGTAGTAACACGTCTTCTATGACTGAAGTGGGTGGTGATGCCGTGAACTACTTTAATCCTAATGATATTGATAATATGACATCTTCTATTGAAGAAGTTGTTTTCTCAACTGAAAAACGTAATATATTAATTGAGAAAGGTTTTTTACAAAATAAAAAATTTAGTTGGAATAGATGTGCTATAGAAACCTTGAAAGCTTATAACAGTGTATTTTAAAAAAAAAGTAGCATTAATCTTTGGTATTTCTGGACAAGATGGAATTTATTTATCTAAATTATTGATAGACAAAAACTATACAGTAATAGGAACGTCTAGAATAAAAAGAAATAAAATTTCAGACTTTAAAAAAGTTGGAATTACAAAAAAAATTAATATTCATAAGATAAATCCTCAAAATAAAAAAGAGGTACAAAAAATTATAAAACTAACACGTTGTAATGAAATTTATTATTTTTCAGGTATCTCATCAGTCTCATATTCTTTTAAACATCCTGAAGAAACAATTATTGCAAACACTAGAGGTATAATTAACATATTAGAAAGTTGTCGCATGATTAGTAAAAAGATAAAGATTTACAATGCATCTAGTGGGGAATGTTTTGGGTCTTCTAAAAAATCATTTAATGAAAATAGTACATTTTTACCAAATAGTCCTTATGCACTATCTAAGACCATAAATAGTTATATTGTTAAAAATTACAGAGATAATTTAGGAATGTGGGTTGTTAATGGTTTTTCGTTTAATCACGACTCTCCACTTCGACCTAAAAATTATATTCTAAAAAAAATTTCTAATTATGTAAAGATAAAACCAAAAACAAAGCTAGAAGTGGGTAATATAAATATTTCAAGGGATTGGAGCTGGGCCCCCGAACATATAAGTTTTATATACAAAATTATGCAGCTAAAAAAACCAGAAGATTTTATTATTGGCACTGGTCATTCTCAAACACTAAAAAAATTAATTAATGATTTTTTTAAGTCATTTAATATAAAAACAAATAATGTAAAGATTAATAAAAAATTTTTCAGAAGAAATGATATTAAATTTAGCAATGCAAACCCTAAGAAACTGAAGAAAAGATTTAACATAATTCCATCGACAAATGTTGAAACAATAATAAACAACATGATAGATAATAAGTTTTTTTAGAAATATGACCTTGGAAAATTTAAAAAATAAAAAATTACATGGGGGTCAAAGATTAAAAAGAACTAGTACAAAAAGCACCGATCAAGAACTCTTAATAACCATTATAACTTCTGTGTTAAATGGAGAAAAACACCTAGAAGAAACCATTCTAAGCATAATTAATCAAACTTATAAAAATATTGAATATATAATTGTAGACGGCGGTTCTACTGATGGGACCATAGATATTATAAAGAAGTATGAAGAACATATAAATTATTGGTCTTCAGAAAAAGATATGGGAATTTATTATGGTTTTAATCGAGGACTTGCTCAAACAAATGGTGACATGATTGGTTTTGTAAATTCTGACGATGTGTTGCATGAAGAAGCTATTTCTACATTGGTGAAATATTATAATGATTATCCAAAAATAGATTTTATTTTTGGTAGTGTAAAAAAACATTGGGGAATTTTACATGGATATAAGCCATGGAAAATTTTTTTTTCATGGGGATTTTATACGAGTCATTCAACAGGATTTTTTATAAAAAAAGAAGCAGCTAAAAAGGTTGGACTATACAATACTGAATTTAAATACTCATCAGATTATGATTACTTTTATAGAATGATTGTTAAAAAAAAATTAAAAGGTATAGCAACAAAAAAAAATGAAATCTTTGGAACATTTAGAAGAGGTGGCTTTTCAAGTACAACAAAATTTATAGATCACTTTATGGAGACTATTAAGATTAGATTACACAATAAACAAAACAAATTGATAGTATTGATGATATTTATTTTAAAATATTTAAAAAATTTAAAAAGATTATGAAAGTATTAATAACAGGTGTTGCAGGATTTATAGGATTTTCTTTAGCAAATTATTTAATCAATAGTAAAAAAAATATTAAAGTTTTTGGTATAGATAATTATGATAACTATTATAGCGTTTCATTAAAGAAAAATAGAATTAGATTTTTAAGCAAAAATAAAAAATTTTCATTTTCAAGAATTGATATTACAAAAAATGAAAATCTAAAGAAATATTTCAAAAATAAAAAATTTGATTTAGTTTTTCACTTTGCAGCACAAGCAGGTGTTAGGTACTCTTTAATAAATCCAAAAAAATATATAGATGTAAATATTTATGGTTTTTTAAACCTAATAAATTGTATTAAAAAAAATAAGATAAATAAATTTATTTATGCTTCTTCTAGCTCTGTTTATGGAGAGTCAAAAAAATTTCCATTAAAAGAAAAGGGCCATACATCTCCCAAAAATATTTATGGATATTCAAAACTGATTAATGAAAAAATTGCAGATTATTACTCAAGAATCTATAATATAAATAGTATAGGTCTTAGGTTTTTTACAGTTTTTGGTCCATGGGGTAGACCAGACATGTTTATTCTTAAACTACTAAATAAGAATAAAAATAACCAAGTATTTCAATTAAATAATAGTGGGGTGCATTATAGAGATTTTACCTCTATTACTGATATTGTTAAAATTTTAGATAAATTAAGTAGAAAAAAAATTGTAAAACATAACGTGTTTAATATATGCGCTAACAGACCAATATTTATCAAATCTTTAATTCAAATATTAAAAAAATATAAAAGTCCATTAAAGATTAGAAATATTCCAAGAAATAAAGCCGATGTATTTAAAACTCATGGAGACAATTCTAAAATTGTTAAATATTTAAATATAAAGAATTTTTCTAGATTTGAGGATGAATTAAAAAAGACTATAGATTGGTTTGACACTCAGAAGAGTATATAGACAAAATTACTTAATTAACAACCTGCATCCATAATCAACGTAATGAAGCCAAATATTTTTATCAAAAAAATATTCATCAACTGATTTTTTAACACCCTCCCAGTGACCATAGTCATCTATAATCAATACACCACCTTTAACGAGTCTTGGATATAGTACCTCAAGTTCAATTTTTGAACTTTCGTACCAATCTGTATCCAATCTCAGTAGACTTATTTTGTTAGGTAAATTTTCTTCTTTTAATAAAGTTTTTTCAACAGGGCCCTTAATAAGGTTAAGAGATTGTGAGTCCCCAATTTCTTTTTCAAAGTTTTTTTTTACTTCTTCAATTGATGCATAGCACCAATCATTGTAATCCTTTTTTTGACTTTTTTTCCACATCTTAAAGGGGTTTTCACCAAAAATATCTTTATCATTAGCAGTTGGTTCCGTCATGCCTTCAAATGTGTCATAACCATAAATTTTTTTATTATATACATTTAATGAATTTAATAATTTTTTACTTAAAATTAAATTACCTCCTTTAAAGACACCCGTTTCAACAATATCTCCCTCTATACTGCTTCCAATCAGATATTTTATAGATTGTATTAGCGCCCACATTCTAATTTTAGGAGTCATGGAATATTGAGAGCAGGTATTCATTATTAAATTTTCTTCGTCTTTTGCCTCTGCTATTATTGATTGTTTTTTTAACAAGTCTTTAATAAATACATTTTTTTGTGTATTTACATGTCCAAAGTTAATTATTTTTTTTATAAAATTTTTAATAGATTTCATTATTTATTATAGATATCACTTTTTTAATATTTACTACTATTCTTTTTTTATAAGCTCTCAAGTCTTGAATTTTTGGTGAATCTTCGCAATAAATTTCTTTAGCCAAACCTCTATGAAATTCTTTGTAAATACCGGCACCATGAAAAAGTCTTAAATCTAAATCTTTTTCAGTTTCAGATGATAGAATAAAATATTTTGTATCTCTAACTAAATAAACATTATTTAATATTGATGCTTTTTCACTTATTAATACTTTAGCAGATTTAATTATTGTCAATAAATTCTTAATTTCATATCCTGAAGGATTAATGATCTTAAAACCTAAATTTAATAATTCATTTTTAAGTTGATCAATATTAGCTATACGGTCTTCTCTTTCTGTTGTTAAAAAAATTTTTTCTGAAGAAGAGCTATTAGCTATAATCTCATGACTTAAAATATTTCTAGATAACATATAACTTTGGACACTGCTCATTTCAGGTAGAATCTTTGAATTTATGAAAGTATAGTTTGTTTTTAATGCTTCAATGGGTTTAATTATATGTATTTTTTCAAGAAACATATCCTTTAAAAATTTGTCCCATTTTTTTGAGGGCGTTATTAATAAAAGTTTATTGTTTAAGTTCAGCTCAGAACTGTATTTTGAGTAGTAAAGAGCTGGACCAAGTATGTCTCCCACAAAATGACCAAAATGACTTGTATACTTCGGTAGTAAATTGATTAATTCTTCAGACTCAAAGGATTTTTTACCATAGGTTTTTTTAATATCTTTATATTGTGATTTAATAAATAAATTACTTGTAGCAAAAGTTTTATTATTTAATCTTGTCCAAGACACAACCACTGGATATTCAGAAGAAGATGAAAAAGTGCTATCTCCCTCGTAAGTACATAGTAAAGTTGTTTTATTTTTTATTGACCATTTTTTTTCTAGATTGATTATTGGGTAGCTTATGTATTGAATAGTTTTATTAATTACTCCAATACTATTATATTTATGATCTATAAAAAAAAAATAAATCTTATTTAAAATTTTGTTTAAGTAATTTAAGAAAAATTTAAGCATCAATTAATAATTTTTTTTATAATATAATTGTTTTTAATCTTATATGCTAAATAACTAAAAAATTTAAGTTTTCTTAGAGTGTTATCTTCAATTTTATCAAAAAAATCATCATATATAATTTTTTTTGGATGAATAAGAGTTGAGTAAATTTCCTTTTTTTTTAAATCAGGGAATGTGTCAACATGTTTGCTGTGTGTCGCTTCATTACCCCACCCAATATGTTTACATAAATGTTTGTAAGGCCTAATAATTAAGCCATCATTTTTCCATATAGAATATAATAGCTGATAATCCCATGATTTTATCTTGTTTGTGTAAGAGTCATTAAGTTTTTTAAAAAAGTAATGAGACTTTACAAAATTAAAATTAAAAAAAATAAATAGCCATACAAAACCATTGAACTTATTCCATCCATCCATATTTTGATTATTTTGAATCCAGGCTCTCCTCCAAGTTGCCCAACCATGTGTTCCTGGTCTCTTACTGAAAAAATAACTATTTTTAATATTTTCATCATTTACTAATTTTTCATAGTAAAAATTTCCTGATATCATTTTTATTTTTTTTATATCCTCATATTTAATTAATAATTCTTTACAAAAATCAAAAAAACTTTCACTAGGATCACAATCATCCTCAAGTATTATTCCCATTTTTTCATTAGAAAAAAACCAATCTAAACCTTCATTGATATTTACTTTACAGCCAACATTTTTGTTTCTGTACTTTTTTTTAATATCACATTCCCAAGTAATTAATTTTTCTATTTTTTTTCGTGTTATTTCACATTTTTTTTGATTTTCTGATGAATTTGGTCCATCAGCGGCTATATATATTTTCTGTGGCTTAATTTTTTTTAAAACACTTATAAGGTTGTCTAAATATCTATCTCTATTATAAATAATAATCAAAATTGGAATTTTATGGTAATCTTTAATCATTGTTTGATATATTTAAAATATATTATTAATTAGAAATATGCTTCTGAAAAAAAACATTTTTTTTTTAAAAATTACATTAGACGCTATTAGAGACACTTTTAAAATAATAAAGTATTTTAATCTAATAAAATTAAATGGTTATTGGATAATAGCCAAATTATTTTTTATACGATACTTTTTTTCATTTAATTATCTGAGAAATCTTTCAAAAATATCGAAAAATATCAAAGACATAGAATGTCATTTTATAAAAGAAAAAAATTTTACTATCCCTGAAATTGTAAAAGATGTTGATAAATTAGGCTTTTCCAAGACATTTCAAATTAATGATAATCAAGTGGAACAAATAAAAGAATACGTCTTTAACAGCAACAATGTAATTATTAAAAATGTTCATAATAAAAACAACTTGCTGAAGAAAAATAATGAAGATTTGAATATATATTTTAAGAGATTAAAACAAGAAAATATTAGTAGGTTTACTGGAAGTATAAATTTAAATAAAGATTCCTCATTAAGGGATATATTGTTTTCAGATTCTATCATGGAATTTGCAAAAGCATATTTAGGTTGTAATAATTTTTCTGTTAATGCAACTTTTTTTGTCTCTAACCCTTTACAAATAACTGAAGAAGAAAAATATAGAAATGCACAATATTTTCATTGGGATAACGATTTTAGAAAATTTTTTAAATTATATATTTATCTAACAGATGTAGATTTAGACTCAGGACCTCATGTCTATATACCAGAAACACATAAAAATAAATTACCAGATTTTAGATTATGTAGACTTTATTCGGATAAAAAAGTTTATGGAGACTATCATAGACGTAAAGTATTTACTGGAAAAGCTGGATCTCTATTCTTTGTTGACAGTTATGGGCTTCATAAAGGAGAAACACCAAAATCTAAATCTAGATTAATGTTGAATGTTCATTATGGTACCGGAAAAATTTTGTATACAGAAAACGATGAATATATTAAACTTTAATACTTCTAATAGGACGTTATTTTTTAAACCCTCCTAAGAATTCTGGTAAACTTTTCTTTAAGTACCAAAAAAATTGAGCAAACAAAATATTTTCAGAATTATTTCCATTATCAATTTTGATAAACTTTATTTTTTTTGGATAGCTTATGAAATTGCTAGCATCTGGAAGATGAGAATTACTACAAATTATTTTATCTGCTTTTGCAAGTATTAGCATGTCCACAATATTTTCTTTACCCAATAAGTATCTATGATTTTTTCGTGAATCTTGTTCAAAGATATTAATTTTGTTAGATCTAAAAGAGTTATTATAAAATAATATTTTATTACTATAGTATTTTTTAAGAATTGATAAATTTTTTAGATCTTCCGTAACAAGGTATATTTTATTATATTTGTATTTTTTAATTTGCTGATTAATAATTTTGATTATTTGATTTGATGTAGGTGGCAAAGGGTGTCGTTCTTGAGTTTTCATATCTGTGCCTCTAAAATGAACACCTAGAACTCTATCTTTAGGAAAATTATTATTTATGAATAATTGAGCTTCGTCAGTTATGTCTTTTCTAATCTTAATATACTTTCTATAAATTTTTAAATGTGCTTTGCCTAAATGTTCAAAGGAATCAAATTCAATATTTTTTTTAGTTTGACCATCAGCAAAAATAACAAATTTGCTTTTATATACATCTTTCAGTTTATATTTATTGATAGGGTAAAAATAATAATCCCATGCATTTAAAGAGTTATTTACTTTATATTTTTCATTATATTTTGTAGGAAAATTTTTCATATCTATTATTGGTATGCATTTTAATTCTAATGCAATTTTAATATGATGAATGACATAATTTAAATTAGAAAACATTCCACCACCGATAGCACGCTGTATTACATAGAATTTTATATTTGGATTTTTAGGACCAAAAGTTTTGATATAAAAAGTTAAATCATTTTTTTTTAAATAAGAATTTGATTTAATTGTATTGTCTATATTTGATCTTCTATTATAGATAAACTGTCTAATATTTTTTTTTAATAATTTTATCATTTTGTAAAAAATTAATTATATAAATCTTTCAATATATTTGTAATATTTTTCACAGTTAATTTCTTTTTTGTAAATATGAAGATATTTGTCATAATTAATTATTTTTTTTAATTCACTTTTCGAATTAAGTAATAATTTAGATAGAATTTTATAATTGCCAACTGGAAAAACTTTTCCATATTTTCCATTTTTTAGGATTTCTTTGGGTCCGGTTGGACAATCAGTAGATATAATTAATTTTTTTAAAATTAATGCTTCAACCAAGACATTTGGTGATCCTTCGTATCTAGATGATAATACAAAAATATCAGATTGCCTGATGTACTTAAAAGGATTTTTTTTATAACCTAATAATTTTACATGATTGTGAAGATTGTTATCATGAATATATTTTTTTAATTTTTTATAATTTTGACCTTTGCCAATAATAACTAGAAATACATTTAATTTAGACTTGATTAAATTTATTGCCTTTAATAATAGTATTTGATCTTTTTGGTCCGTTAGTCGCCCAACATTAATTAATTTAACAACTTTATCTGGAAATATTTTTTTACTTTTTTTATTAGCTTGTGACTTAATATGATTAAAGTCAAAAGGATTTAAAATAAGTTTTGAATTAACATTATATCTTAGCTTGACTTCATTTTTAAATTTTAAACTATTAACAATTATTCCATCAGCTTTTTTTATAAAAAATTTATAAATCTTATTTTTTAAGAAATTATGATCCCAACCTTGTGGCGCTGTATTCAATCTGACAATTGTCTTAATATTGAAAATTTTACAGATTAATAGTGTGTATATGTTTGCTTGAAAAGAAAAAACAACAATATCTTTTGTTAAAAAAATTTTTTTAACTAACAAGATTAATGAATAAAAATATTTTTTATATCTTCCACTATTTTCAAAATTTATATGTTTTGGATAATCAAATTTGACATTTTTATTAAATCTATTTCGTTTACTTTTATCAGCACTAATTATTGTTACTTTAATATTTTTATTAGCAAGATAATTAGATATTAGAAAAAGATTCTTTTCAACACCTCCATCCTCTATAGATGGATTAAAAATTATTAATTGTTTATTCATTTTTTTATCAAGGTGATATATATATATTAAAAACATAAAGTATATCTAACAAAGAATTATGAAAATTGTTTATTGGGCTCCAATTTTATCCAATATAGCCACATTAAAAGCTGTTATTAATTCAGCCGAGTCATTGATGAGTTATTCAAAAAATTATGATGTCACACTAATAAATGCAGCTGGAGAATTTAATAAATTTAAAAAGGACAATATAAAGTCTAACATTTATGATTTAAATAAAGACTTAGTAAACAAAAATCTTCCAGGTGTTGGTTATTTTAAAACTAGACTATCAATGCTATATATATTTTTGAATAGCTTTTTTTCTCTTAAAAAATATTTAGAGCAAGAAAAACCTGATTTTATTATTATTCATCTGCTTACATCTTTGCCACTAATCTTATATCTATTATTTAATTTTAAAACAAAGTGTATTTTAAGAATATCAGGTTTTCCAAAAATGAGTTTTTTTAGATTGATACTCTGGAGATTATGTTCAAATAAAATTTACAAGATAACTTGTCCAACAGAATTAACAAATAACTATTTAAAAGAATATAACTTTATAAATCCCCATAAAATAGTTACCTTATATGATCCAATTATAAATGTTAAAAAGATTTCTAAACTTAAAAAAGAATTTTTAGATATAGAAAATAATGAATTTTATTTTTCTGCAGGAAGATTGACATTTCAAAAAAATTTTAATTTCTTGATTGACTCTTTTATGATGTTTAATAATGAAAATGGCAATAAAATACCATTATTGATTGCTGGTGATGGTGAAGAGAAAAAAAAACTTGAAAAAAAAATTAAGCTTATAATAAATAATTCAGTAAATTTAATTGGATATAAAAAAAATATATATAAATTTATGACAAATAGTAATGCTTTTATATTAACCTCAAATTGGGAAGATCCTGGTTTTGTATTAATAGAAGCTGCATTTTGTCGTACTTTCATAATTTCAAGTGATTGCAAAAATGGACCTTTGGAATTTGTTGGTATAGACGGAGGCTTGTTATTCGAAAACAATAATATCGAAGACTTTAAAGATAAAATAAAAAAATTTACAAACCTTAGTGAAATTGAAATAAATAAAATTAAGCTCCAAGCATTAAAGAAAACAAAAAATTTTACAATTTTTCGTCATTTTTCTAATTTAAATAAAATTCTAATCTATTAATAACATATGGTTAAAGTATCAATTATTATTCCTTATTTTAGAAATTTTTTATTCTTTAAAAAAACAATAAAATCGGTTTTAGAACAATCTTATCGAAATTATGAAATTATAATAATCTACGATGATGCAGAAAAAAAAGAATTACATTTATTACAAAAATTAATATCTAAAAATACTAAAATTAAATTAGTTATCAATCAAAACAATATAGGTGCAGGGCCTTCAAGAAATAAAGGCATTAAGATTGCAAAAGGGAAATATTTAGCTTTTATAGATAGTGATGATTTATGGAATAAAAATAAACTAAAAAAACAAATTAACTTTATGGAAAAGAGAAAAATTAATATTAGCCATACTTCATATTTGATAATTGATGAGAATGATCAATTATTATCCAATAGATTAGCAAAACCGGAATTAGAGTATAAAGGGCTATTAAACTCATGTGATATAGGATTGTCTACTGTAATTTTAACTAAAAAACTATTTGATAGATATAAGTTCTCTAAAAATATAACCAAAGAAGACTATTCTTTATGGTTAAATATTTCAAAAAAACAAACTATATACGGTTTTAATCAAAATTTAACTAAATGGAGAAAAACAAAAAAATCTTTATCATCAGATTTAGTTCAAAAATTAAAAGATGCATATCAAATTTATCATGAACAAGAAAAATTTAACTTTTTATATTCGATATATAGAACTATAATTTTATCACTTTTTTATCTCAAAAAACAAAGCTAAAAAATTAATTTAAAATGAAATCAACATTGCGATCAACTAAAAAATTAGATACTGCTCTAAATGGGGAGATTGAAAAACTTAGAAAACCAAATATTTTAGAATTTGGTGTTCAGATTGGATCTTCAACAACAAAATTTATTGAAATATGTAAAAAAAAAAATGGAAAATTATTTTCTGTCGATATTGATGACTATTCAAAATTATTTAATAACAAGTTGTGGAAATTTATCAAATCAAGAGATGATAACTTCAAATATATATTTAAAAGAATTCCATCAAAAGTTGATTTAATATATTTGGACACCATTCATACTGCAATACATGTAGAAAAGATTATATATGCATATTTTGATAGACTAAATGTTAATGGACTTTTTTTAATTGATGATATTTCTTGGATTCCTTATTTAAGAAATAATTCTTATAATAATTTTTATTGTGAAATTAATAACAAGGAAACTTTTGATTTAATTTTAGATATCTTCAATAATAATCTTGAAAATATAGAGATCAAATTTGCTTTTGAAGGGACAGGTACTTGTATTATAAAAAAGATAAGCAATAAAAAACTTAATAAAAAAACTAAGATTAATACAAGAGAAAATTCTTTAAAAAATATTTTAAGAAAGCTTATAAAAAAAGTCTAAATAATTTATGCTATTTTTTTTTTTATTAATTATCTTATTTTTAATTTTTAATGAAGCAATTATAAAAAAAAATTTTTTACCAGATAACACCCATTTTTCAAAACATAAAAATTTTGTAACTTCTGATTTTAGGATACCTATTAGTGCTGGCTTTTTTTTGATGATCTTCATATTTATTTTTAAAAATGATCTTGGTTATTTAAATTTGTTTTATTTTTTTGCAATTTTTTTAATTGGAATTTTATCTGATAGGGTTAAAAATTTTTCACCAATAGCAAGATTAACTTTACAAATTGCATTTTCTGTACTGCTAATACTAAATACTCAAACTATTATTCAAGACGTAAGAATTGATAACTTAAATATATTTTTACAAAAAAATATTATCATATCAGCCACATTTACTGTCTTTTGTTTTCTAGTCTTAATGAATGGAACAAATTTTATAGATGGAGTTAATTTAAATACCATTGGATATTATATTATTGTTTACCTTTTTATCACACTTATTTCAAAAAATAATAACCTTAATTTAGATTATAACTTTACTCAAAAAATATTAATTTTTTTATTTACAATTTATTTTCTAAATTATTTAAATAAAACTCAGCTTGGGGATTCAGGTGCTTATTTATTATCTTTTTTTACAGCATATTATGTAATCGAATTCATAAATTTAAATCCATCTGTGTCTCCTTATTTTGCAGTCTTGATATTATGGTACCCTTGTTTTGAAAATTTATTTTCTATCTTCAGAAAAATTTATCAAAAACAAAGTGTATCTGTTCCTGATAATTTACACTTACATCATAAAGTTTTTATTTTTTTAAAGGACAGTAAATTTAAACGTGCAAACAATATTTCAGGATTTATATTAAATCTATTAAATTTATTTTTACTAATATTGAGTTTAATATATTTCGATTCGACTATAGTGTTAATAACCATGGTAATGATTAATATATTTTTTTATGTGTTATTATATTATTTTTTATCAAAAAAATTATTTAAAAAATCTTGAAATCATATAAATTAAAATTTTTAAACCATCATAAAAGGCATTAACTTTTTTTTTACCTTTAAGTCTCTTTCTTTCATTACTTTTGTTATTGGTGTATGTATGACCTGATCTTGCAATATTAATAGGGATTTCTGGACAAATACAAAAATCTTTTTTTTCTAATTGCAGATTTTTAAACTTGCTAGATTTACCTAAGACAAATGTGTATAAAATATCAGTAACTTTAAGAGAAAAAAAAATTTTACCAATATTAGTAAAAACAAAATTGCCAAATGATGTTATTAAAGTATCATCATCACTACTACAATCTGCCTCATAACGTGTGCCAAATATAAAGTCATAACTTTTTGTTTTTTTATACATTTCAGGCAGCTCAGAAGGTCTAAAAGAACCATCAGCATTAAATATGCACAGATAATTAGTCTTTATATGGTCGATGCACTCTTTAAGTGCAGCGCCATAACCTTTATTTTTCTGAAATAAAATTTCTATATCATAATTTGATATGGCCTGTTCAGTTTGAGTATCATTTTTTGCAATAACTACTAAAATTTTTAGATTGTATGGTTTTAACTCATCAAGAACTAAGGGGAGGGACTCCGCCTCTTGTTTGGCTGGAATCAATAAAGTTAAATCATTCATATTTTTTAAAAGAATAATAAATTAAACTAACATTAATAAAAAAAATTGTAGAACCAAAACTTGTAAAAAAACTACCTGTTGGTAAGAGGGGAATTAATTGAACTATATAAAATGCTCCACAACTAAGTAGCAATAAATCTTTAGTGACCATAAAAGTCTTAACAATTCTTACTGATAAATATAAGAAAAAAGAAGAAAAGATAATAAACCCAGTAAGACCTAAATCAGAT
>Ga0209632_10000252_pt1 | contig 56328 bp, 71 predicted proteins | sample COG_10_FD_184754 | JGI IMG/M metagenome (GOLD analysis project Ga0209632, IMG submission 184754) | Pelagic Microbial community sample from North Sea - COGITO 998_met_10 (SPAdes) (version 2) | ecosystem: Environmental > Aquatic > Marine > Neritic zone/Coastal water | place: Helgoland, sampling...
AATATGTTTCCCCTTGTTTTGAAATAATTTGAATACAAGTAACCTCGTCTTCTTCGACGGATTCTTCAAATGAGTCATCAATTGGTTCTTCAATTGATTTTTTAATAGATTCATCGTCTGAATCTTCAACCGGTTCTTCAACTGGTTCTTCAACCGGTTCTTCAATTTGTTCTTCAATTGGTTCTTCAATTGGTTCTTCAATTGGTTCTTCAATTTGTTCTTCAATTGGTTCTTCAATTGGTTCTTCAATTGGTTCTTCAATTTGTTCTTCAATTGGTTTCTTAATTGATTTAACTACTTTAGATTTTTTTGTTGATTTCTTGATTTTAGATTCATCAATTGATTCAATATATTCTTTGGATTCTTCATCAAGTAAGCTAATAATATCATTAACTTGTTCTCTGATTTTTTGAAGTTTAATTAAATGTTCTTTTTTAATAAGAACATAATCAGTTTTCTTGTCTATCTCTGTATATACTGTTTTTTCTTTACTTGAAGACACTTTGGAAGAACTTCCATTTACATTTGTACATTTATCAATTATATCAGTTAATCGATAAATATGTTTACTACCTTTGGTAACAGATTCATGGTGTTTGTAACAACAATTCATGCTATCAAACTTTGGTTTTTTACATTGAACACAATGGAATGTTTTTGACTTTTTGCCAGAATTATCTGTAAACTTAAAAATAGTTCGACTTTGATATGATTTTTTTTCCATTTGTGCCTTTGTAATTTTAACTGCAAATGGACACATTGAACTATTAATCATAGTATTAACTGTGTCTAATTTATTTGCAGTTTCAATTAATTGAGTGTCTACAAATGCCATTTTATATTATAATATTTATTTGTTATTTTTAAATAAAAATCAATTTTTATTGATAGTATTTATCAGCTTAGCCAATTATTTTTTGTCGTAGTTTACTAGGATAAGACTGTCCACGTGCTGATTCCATTTTTGCAACCTCTGCTGCTCGCCTGGCCTTCGATGAAACATATCGACTAATATTGCGTAATTTCATACCTTCTTTAATTTGTTCATAAGTATAATTTGGCATATATTAATAATAATAATATTGAATAATTATGATATTAAAAATCACTTTTTAAAATTGAATTTTAATGTATTAAATAATAATAAATATATCATAAAATGAAAACTTCTCAAACACCAAATCTTTTTGATTTAATGCGAGTTACGAATGTAACTACTTTATCTCGACTTGATCGAACAATACATACCTTATACAATAATCCAAATAAATTATCTTTTATTCGAGGCAATTTGCCAATTATTACAAAATACTATATGTCATTAAGTGGTGAAAAATCATCAAAATCATATAGATTTAATATATGTCCTTTTTGTACTTCAAAACGAGGATGTTTAGATGAACAAAAAAGTAACTCATTTACATGTATATTTACGGATGATCGTAAATATAGAATATGTTTCCGTAAAACTCGATTTTACACATATCTTAAGATACATATGGATATTAACTATACCCTTGTTAAAAACAAGTTTAAAATTACATCTATTGAACCAATCTTAAATAAACGTGATATGCTTGATGTAGAAGTCAAACATAATTTTCCATCTATTACTGATAAAAAAAAACATAACACAAAATCAATCAAAATGTCAGATGCGTCAAAAGATAATAGCATAACTATGAATGATGATTCTGAAAAACAACTAAAATTAAAAAAACGTTTACAAGAATTGAAAGTAATTTTAGAAGAAAAAGAAAAATACCATTTAAGTTTACTTACTAAAATACATACATATGATCTTGAAGAGATTAATAGTTCTGATCGAATGAAATATAAAATTGATTTTATTTGATTAATTTATTAATGACTAATTATAAATCTGTCTAATTAATATGAAATTAATTATTTCTGAAAAAGGACGAGTTGGTATACTTATATACAATGTAACCAATGGACTTGGAGGTGTTTCAATTAAGGGTTCCGGTTTAATATCATATACTGATAATATGATTGACCAATATAAAATTAAAACATATGAATGCACCATTGATGATCTAACTCATTGTGAAGTAAGACAGTTACTTTCAAATATTGAATATTTAAATAAATCACCATACATTGATAGATTTATCAAAGAGAAAATGATTAAACATATTAATATACATCAAAGGATCATTAATTATCATTAATTATCATTAATTATTATTATTATTATAAATTAAACTGCCACAAAATATTTCTTGTGAATACCACAATAATTTCCATATTTTGAATTTTTCGAATTGCAGCACTGTGTTTTTGATGTTTGTGTAATAGCATTACATCTCCAATGGACTAAATCAGCTACTGTTAACTTGTAAGTAGAATGAATCTTATTACATAGTTTTTTTGTAGGATCAGTTGGTATAATTAAATTGGCTGTTGCACGACAGTATGGACATTGTCGAATTACATATGTTTTGTTAGTTAAATGTGATGATTTGTGAATACTTGTCCACCAACTGACAATACAATCATGATGATAATAGGGACAACCACATTTATTATTTACACAGCTTAATGTTGTTAAATCTTTTTTATCAATATTCTCACAACATATACCACATTCAAATGGTATATCACTAGTCAACAATTCTTCATCTTCTTTTTTTTTTAGATCTTTATACAAGCCTATAATCATTATGTATTTACTTGTATATTATTCTTTATATTATTAAATTATTCAATTTTTTAAAAAGTGAATAATGTATGACTTTAATATTACTATTAAATTATAAAATGGAATTTACAAAATTAACTAAACACGCACAGACACCGTCCAGAGGAACCATTGGTTCCGCCGGATATGATCTATATTCAATAGAAGAGTATGATTTTGATCCCTCGACACGACTTTTGATTAAAACTGGTATCGCACTTAAAATCCCAGAAGGATATTATGGGCGTATTGCACCTAGGTCAAGTATGGCATGGAAAAAACACACAGATATTTTAGCTGGTGTAATCGACTCTGATTATCGAGGAGAAATTTGCGTATGTTTATCCAACTTATCACCCATTAATGGTTTTACTATTAAAAGAGGTGATCGAATTGCCCAACTAATTATTACTAAGATTGAAACACCAGAACTAATTGAAGTTTCAAATGAAGATTTTCATTCAGTTGAGACGGAACGTGGTGCTGGTGGATTTGGTTCAACCGGACAATAATTTTATCTAACTATATATTATAATTTATGGATCACACTGGTGGCGATGGACTAGTTAATAATATTGAAGGAACCATTACAAATAGTGTAAAAGCAATTGAGTATTTTGCAAAAGCAATGTGTCAAATAATTGATCTTGGTGTAGAACTTGGTGAAACTACAATTAATCCAAATGCACCATTATCTGATTCTATAGCTTGTGATATACCTGGTACTTAAGAATCGATCTGCTGTTGTAGTTTACTAAATAATTTATTATCTGTTTCTGAAATATTTGCACGAGCAATAGCTAATGTAGCACCTTCATAATTCTGTTTACATTTAAGTTTCATCTCTTTTAATATTTTTTTTGTATCAACTATCATCTCATTTAGTAATCTATTTGAAATGATTAAATCATTTTCTAACATATCTAATATCTTTTTAAGATCGGTTACTAATAATAAATACTCTTTTTCTAATTTCAATGAAAATTCCATAAACAATAAATTAAACTTATCCTTATTTGTTTTAAGTGTTTGTAATTCAGAAGGTGTTAATTCTCGGTAGTATCTGCCAGTTTTATTACATTTATCCTTTGTAACGGGCAATGATAGTAATGATAAATCTCCTTGGAAATCTCCAATGCAAACTTTACCTGTTTTTAATGACTCAATTTGTGAAAAACATATTCCACCAACCCATCTTTTTGTCTCTTTATCTTTTCTTGGTAAATATTTTCTAATCAATTTTGCTAAACCTACACGAACTTTAAAATGTTCTTGTACAGCTTGACATAATTCAAACTTCGTTAATCTACAATCCTTCGTTTTCGATGAACATTTGGCATACTCCTTTGATTTAACTTGGGTATTATGTAGAGGAACTAATGGACGTGGTGGTGGAGGCAGTATGGCTGCTTCTTTTTTCTGTTGAGCAAGTGAATTAGTAATCTTTAATATATCATTATTAGTTTTCTTGATTTGTGTTTTAATTTCTGAAGGTTGGCGAGGTTTGTTTGGAAGCTTTAAAGGTTTTTCAATTTCTTCTGTATTCATATTTAAACTTTTTAATTGATTCTCAAGAGAGTTTAATTTATTTTTTTGTGGTACATATGGTTTATTATTTTTTCTATTATATTTTCTATTGGGTTTTCTATTATTTTTTCTATTATATTTTCTATTGTTTTTTCTATTATATTTTCTATTATCTGAATTATTTAAATCATTATTATTATTATTATTGTTATTGTCATTATTATTATTGTTATTATTGTTATTGTTATTGTTATTGTTATTGTTATTGTTATTGTTGGTATTGTTATTGATATTGTTATTGTTGTTGTTATTGTTATTGTTATTGTTGTTATTGGTATTGGTATTGTTATTGTTGTTATTATCTCCACCACTTTGTGCGTGATATTCTAATAATTCTGTCTTTAATTGAGAATGTAATTCATTAACTAGAAATATCGCTTTATCATCAACTGGTTTACCTATATTTAAATCTAATGATTCTAATTTTGATTTATCTGTTATACGTTCATTTATATCTCTTAATACTTTTACTGGTAATTTAGAGATTTTACTATTTAATGGATTAAATAGTTTATGACACATATTACCGTAAGATACTTGACCATTTTCATATATTATTCTATTTGATTGTGCTACAATTCCAGATAATGCTGAATAAATGTCATCTTTATTTGTTGTAATTCCGTTATTTTGATCATCGGATGAATTATCGGATAAAATATTTCCCATTATATAGAATATCATAGAAAATATTTGCTGTGAATATATTGTTTTGCAGTACGCTCATCAATTTTTGCGTATACCATAAGATATCTAACTATATGAGTTAATTGTTTATCATTTGATATTAAAAATATTATATTTTTGGATGAGTTTTCATATATTATACGTGGTATTGTATCTAATGTAAACGAAATCGATTTATTTACTTTTTTATTTGTTAAATTAATAACTCCATTAATTTTAAATTTTTTCAATACTGGATATGATTTATAATCTGAAATCCATAATCCTGGATATAATTCAAAATACATATTATATATGTTGAATAATTATTTAATATATTTAACGACCACATCCACAACCAGATTTGGTTTTGAGCGTATTTAATTTTTTATTATATGTGTATGTTGTACATCCTTGTACGAAGTAAACTCTTTCAGCTGTTGGATATTGTTTTATTTTACTAATGATAATATCTCTTAAACTTGGCGATAATTTATAAAGTTTAATTAATTGATCTAATTTTTCTTTTATTTGTGCATTCATTATATTAATATATAATATTTTTTTTATAACATTCTTGTAATAAAACTATTAAAAATTAAACTACTTGCTAATATTACAATTGTCAAAAATGCTAATATTAAAAATATTAGTGCGACAGTTGCTAATTTTGAATTTTTATATAATGTTGCATACTTAAATGGTTTTCCTTTACATAATTTTTCTTCTTTCATATCAGTACATTGTACATGTTCTCTCTCTGGAATTAATTCTCTTATTCCAAAAATTGCTACACTACTAACAAATATTCCAAGTAAAATACCACTAAGGAACTGTTGTATTTTTGTTACAAATATATTATCAGTTTCTGCATATAAAAATAATAAATTTGTTAAAAATGCCAAAGTTGGAACAGTTAATAAAAACTTATTTGTAAATACTGCAATTACATCTTTTCCAGATTTAAACTCTGTATTATATGTATTCAGAAAAAATAAAGTACCTCCAAAAATAACAATAAATGATACATACATTACCAATTTCATAGGAGATCGATAATTACTTATTAATGATATTACAATAACTAATATAACTAATAAATAATAAATTGAACTCAAAATATCTAATCCCGTACTATCACCATCTTTTAGTTTCTCATTATTATAATTGTAATATAATTGTCCAAATGTTAAACCAATAATATATGAAAATATAAATAAAATAGATGATGTTATATTCATTTCACTTAAATAACTATTAAATAAATAAATAATTGAACCAAATAATAATACTCCCATAAAATCATATTGTATATTACTATAACAGGTTGTTTCACAATCACCTTCTTTTGTCATTAATTTTTGTAATAACTTTGTTGCAAAATATCCTAGTAATATCATTGAAATAACTGTTTTATATGAGGAACTATTATAACTATCATAATTAATCATTTCAGCTGATGTATTATCCATTATATATTCTTTAAATAATATATTAAAAAAGGATAATTTTGTTAGTTTAAAGGATTAAATATATATAAAGATATGTTGAATATTGATTTCAAAAAATATAAAAATTCATTTATAGATGACTCTTCTAATAAAAAAATAATCAGTGATAAAAATAAATGTACATTTTGTGACAATTATAATATCATTGAAGAGGCAGGTAATCGAATATGTAAAGATTGTGGAATAATTGATGGAACTGTTCTTGATTCTCAACAAGAGTGGAGATATTATGGAACATCTGATAATAAATATTCATCTGATCCAACTAGGTGTGCACATTCATCAAATTCATTATTTGATGAAGTTCAGTTTGGAGGTATTATGAAAGGGTATGGTAATGAAAAATATAGGAGATTATTAAAATGGAACTCAATTCAATATAAAGTAAAGAGTTTAATGGGAATATGTAAAAAAATTCAAGAAGCTTGTAAAGAAGGAGATATACCATATTGTGTAACAGATAAAGCTAATTTCATGTATAAAATGGTTAGTGAAGATGTTATTAAAAGGGGTGTATCTAGATCAGCTTTAATTGCTGCATGTGTATATTATGCATGCAAGGATAAAAATATTCCGAGAAAACGTCGAGAGATTTCTGAATTATTTGATATTAGTATTTCACGTATGACAGTAGGATGTAATGTATTCAAACATATTATGTTTTCAAAAAATGCAAACTTTGTAAATAATTTAACTCCATCGACCGTGGTTGAATTCATTAAAAGAAATTGTATTTTATTAAATATTGATAATAAATATTGCGATATATGTTTATATATTGCAGATATTGTTGATAAATTAGGTCTTGTAATGGATAATATCCCATCATCGATCTCAGTTGGATGTATTTATTTAATGTGTCAAAACTTTGATTTAGATATTAATAAAAAAGTAATTGCAGCAAAATGTAATATTTCTCAAGTAACTATTTCTAAAACATTTAAAGTCTTAAATGAATATAAGAAATATTTATTACCAATTCAGATCTAACTATTATACATAAAAAATGTTTCTCTTTTCTTGGTTTTAATATTATCTAACTGTTCTTTCGCATCATAATTTATATTTCCATACGATGTTAACTCTGGTAATTTATTAATAGGAACGTGTTTTAATAAACCTTGATAATAATTTGCGTCCTTAAATACACTATTAATTGAATTAAAATAAGTTAAGAAATTGTAATAGAACCTCAAATAATATTCCGAACAATATTTTTTATTATCAATTAATGTATAAGTTGTAGAATTTCTAAGACTCCATAAAATTAAAATAGGTTCATTATCTTTGTATACTATGACATAATTTGCCATAATATACATAAATTGTTTAAACTTTTTGAAAGTTATATTTTTATATTTTCTTTTTAATTTATTTACAAAATATAGTATGTTTTCTGTTAATATTTCTAAATAATTAATTGTAATATTTTTATCAAACATTCTATTAAAAGCATAGTCACCAACTATAATACTATCTCTTTTAACTATTGATAATATATATTTATGATATTCTGATAAAATATGAGTATCATCTAATGTATGTGTTGATGTATATTTATAATTAGATTCAACTAATCCTAATCGCTTGAACGCTTTTTCAAATACATTCATATTAATAAATGTTGGTTGAGATAAAATACTATACAAATCAATCTTATAAAACTCCGGATGAATATATTTAATTCCATTAAATGTTTTATATTTTAATTGATCATAATATCTTTTTTCCATATCTTCTACATCAATCATCGGAACAGTATATAATGACACTCTTGAAATATCAGCCTTAAAAGGTAAAACTCTCATTTTAATAAACTTCATATCATTTTTTTCAAAATAATCAGCAATATATTGTAAATCTTTTTTATAATTGTATGAATAAATATCATAATCAACATAAAATAATTCTTCTTCTGAATATATTTGATATTTTAAGAATTGATTTAATGCTCGACTACCTTTTACAACAACATCTAACTCTTTAAAACATTCTATTATTAATTTGTGAAACTTTTCTAATAGTTTTTTGGGAATGTGTTCAGTCATAATATCTTTATTTTGTTTTCTGATATCTTGTACTTTATTCTCAATATCATGAATATTGATCATTATAATAGTAGAGTATAAATAAAATTATTTAATTAATTTATTTTTAATTAATAACATATCTGAAATTATATCATCAACAAATACATTTTGAAAACAAGTAAAATTATTATCATTTAATACATTTACTTTACTTCCTTTATTTAATAAAATATTAATAAAATCTAAATATCTTTTATTTGTTGTCATTAAATATTTATATAATAACATAAATAAAACAGTGTGGTAATTACATCTTTGTTTTTCTTTATAATAACAAAATGGTACATCTGTAATATAATAAGTTAATACATGAACGTTTCCTAAAAATACTTTATACACATCATTAAAATATTGAAACTTATTTGTTATTTTTTTCATTACTAAATTTTTAACAACTGTTGATAATTTTTCAAACTCTGTTTGTAATTGATTATATGAAACTATTATATCTATTGAATCAATATAATCAGTATCAATAATATCATTCATTGCTAAAAGACCAGATATTAATATATGTGGATTATTATCTAGGTATTTTGGTTTTACGATTTTCAAAAATAAAGTATACACATCTTTTTCATATTTATTTATATCATTTAAATCCTTATCTTTAATTTTTATATTTTTATTAAAAAGTTTTTTCATTAATGTTTGTTCTATTTTTGCTAAATCAATATAGAAATTTGAATTATATAATGGAGTTGAATACATATAATAAATATCAATTAATCCAACAGCTGGTAATATATATTTATATCCATCCTGTTGAACAATATATTTCTGCATATTAATTTTATACATATACATATATTTCACCATTCGGAATTCAATATAATATGTTTTTTTATGTAAAAGTGGTTGTATTTTAAATGCATATTTATATTTTCTGTTTAATTTGCCAAAAAAGTTTTTATAAATTTGAATTGATTTATTAAATAATGTATACACTGGTAGTGTTAATTCCAAACCTAAATACAACTCTAATGCTGATCGACCAAACAATACAATATCATTATCCTTAATAAATTGTAACATATCATTTTTACTTTTAAGTGTTTCATTTTGTAATGTTTCTATATTTTCTTTTTTTTTATAGTCAATATACTTTTGTAATTTATACATATATATTTATTAATAGATATATTATATAATGGCTTGTAATATTTGTTTGAAAGAATACAAAAATATTATAAGAATTACTACAGTATGTAATCATACTTTTTGTTTAGATTGTTTGTCCAAACTAAACAAATGTCCGTATTGTAGAAAAGATTTAAATGTTAAAAAATATTTTGAAAAAGAAGAAGATAAAATATTTACAGAAACTGATTTTTATTATACTAATATTGGGTATTTATTTTAATTAATAATTTTTTTTTCTAAAACATTAATTCTATCTCGTAATTTTAAACATGTTTCTAACAATTCTTCATATGCCTCTTCCCATCCTCTGCGAATAGCTATTTCTTCTGAATATCCACTCTCAATATAAAACTTAATATAGTCTTTCGCACGAGTTCGATTGATATATTCTTCATTATTACTTGTATGCTCCATATAATATTATTATTATTTTAATTTAATGTCAAATAATTTAAAATCAATATTGAATTCAAAAATAATCCACCAAATACAATAAACACAATTAAAACACTTGCACATACATATGTATAAATAAACCAATTAGGATTATATTTTATAAATTTATACCAATAATAACATTTATTATTATATTGTAATCTACAAACTGGACAATTAAAATATTCTGGGGAATGTGGACTTTCTTTAATCCAAGTAATAATACATTTTTTATTAAATATAGATTTACACTGTTTACATTTCCATATTTTATTTGTATTAATATCTTCTAAACATATTGGACAATTATTTGACACTTCTAATTGATTGGAATCAATACCTGTCATTATATATTGTAATTAATTACTCATTAAATATTATTGTATAATTCGAAAATAATATATTGTATAATATTATAAAATGAATATTAATGAAGCATTAATAGAAGGAAAGGGTAATATTATAATTAAATATACACTTGTTATTCCAAATAGTGGGGCTTCTGTCGATCTTAATATAACAGTCTCCAGTGGTAAACCCAATAATGATTCTGTATCAATTATTATTAGTGATGAGGATGATGGTAATGGAATTGAATTACTTCAATCATACTTAAAAGATCATTATGGGGACCAATATGATGATCAAGTTGGACATTGGTTTGGTTTTAATAAAGATAAGAATATTTTACGAATTAATAATTCTAATTTATTAATTGAAGAAGCACCTTCTAGTTCTGAAAACCAAATAAATATATCATATAATGGCATTAGTAGTACTATTGAGTATGATAATATTGAAAATACTGTAAATATTAATAATACATCTGGTGATTTTAAAAATATACTAACTGTTTTAAAATTCCCTGATAGCATTAATTATAAGGTAGAATCAGTTGTAACAAGCGTCCAAGAATATTCAAAATTTATTACAGAAAGTACTATATTAAAAACAACATTATCAAAGTTATATACTGTATTACCTGATAATATTATAATTGATCAATTATCTGAAAATAAATATTTAATTGTTATAGATACAGTCTGTGATGAAGATTTAAGTAAAAATGCGGCTATACCAATAATTAATGAATATTTTAATTCAGATCCTAATTCTGGGTTTCAAGTTACACATTATTGTGGTTCTAATAATTTTATAATAACTAATAATATTATATGTTTCAGAAAAGGATCAAAAGTATTTATCGATAATATTGGATATAAAAATATTGAAGATATTCAAAGAGGGGAATACATAAAACAAAATAAAGTTTTAGGTATTGTTTCTGAAAAATTGAATGGTAAAATTGTTAAAATTCAAAAGAATGCAATCGCATTTAATGTTCCATGTGTAGATACGTTTGTAACACATAATCATAAATTATATCACAATAATTACACATTTATTGCTAAAAATCTTATTAATGGAAAAACAGTAACAGAGGAAGAAATCAATGATACCGTCTATAATGTTCTTCTTGATAAATTTATATATCATAAGATGAATGTAAATAATATTGAATGTGAAACTCTTCATCCAATGAACTCAAAGGCTATTAAATATTATAAAAATTATGTAGCAGAAGAAGTTAAAAATAAAAACTCAGCTGTTTTACGATTTTATAGTTTTGTTAGGAATTTAATTCCTCTCTAGATAAATCTATAACATAAAATACAATTTTGTAATATAAAAATACTATAATACAAAGTGCTTGTGCCCATCGTATACCATATTTACGAAAATATTTTCTGTAAAAATGTGGCATATCTTTATCTTCTTCTCTAACAAACTCATTTATAAATCGAACAATACAATAGGTTGTTACAAAATTAGTTGATATATTAAATATATCATTCTTCTGATATGTAATCCATCCAATATAACCACATAATACTCCTTCTGTCAATGCTTGTTGAATTTGACTGGGATATCTTATATTCAAATAATTTATTCTTTTTCCAATTAATTCACCTTTTAAATAATTACCAATTCTTCCAAAAAATATTTGTATTGGTATAATTAAGGGAATATAATTAAATAAATCATAAAAATTAATATTAAGAAAATAACATATAATACATGTAATAAATGGATGTAGAATAATAATTCCAAAAATACTATGACCACCATTTTTATAAATAAAAATAGTTTTTAATGATTTATTACTTTGTAAAACTTCTACGATTCTACCAATAAAAAAAGAATTAACAATATATATTAATATACCCACTGCTAATTTACTAAGAGTTAAACCTCTAATTTTATTTAAAAAAAATTTTAAACTATTATATAAAAATACCATACCAATTCCGTGACATATTCCGTAGTAATTTATTTTAACCATAACATATTATTATAATCATTCTCTTTTAAGATATATAAAATATAATTTGTACAAATTAAAAGATCCGCAATATTAAAATTATAAGTTTTAATACTAGATAATCGTATTGTAATATAATCAACTATATATCCTTTTATTATTTTTTCACAAATATTAAGTGTTCCTGATAAAATAATAATAAGAAAATATTCATTATTTTGCAATAAATATAAATAACTTATACAAAATAAACTAAAAAATAAAATAATAAATTGATATTTACTATTTTTGTGTAATCCAAATACTAAATTTTTATTATATGTTGTGTTAAATGTAATAGATAATTTTGACAATTTATAATTTTTATTATTTATAATTTTTGTTCTCAAATAAATATCACAAAATAATAATAATATATTTGTATAAAAAAACATTATATTAATTTATTATTTTGTCTCCAAATAATTTAGATTATTATTTTCTAAATAATCTAATAATTCTTTAAAAAAAGAAATACTACTTTTACTTGATATATCAGATTCTAATTGACAAAATATTATAAGTAATTGAATATATTTATAATTTATTATAATATTATGTTTAACAGAATATTCTATTAAAGTTTCATAAATACTAGGTAATTTATTTGCATCAATTAGATTTTTATCTTTTTTTTTTATAAATATTTTTAATAATTTTATTTTAATACTATTCAGAATTTTATCAGTTATCATATTATTAAATAAAATATTTATTAACTCGTTTAAATATTCTTTTTGCATATCAAATGATATTATACATATATTTTTAATAAATTTTTTAACATTAATAATTTCATCTGGTGTTAATTTAATAACCATTCCAAAATCAATTAATATAACTTTTATATTATTATTATTGATATTATATAAAATATTTCCATCGTGTAAATCTGAATGAACTAATCCAGTATCAATCATTTTTAAAAATGCAATACATGATAATATTCTACATTTTTTATAGAGTTTGGGATATTCTAATTTTACTTCATCTGGTGTTAACCCTTTATGATATGTTTCTATTAAAATATTAGAAGAAGAATAAATAATAGTTGGTATTATAATAAAATCTAAATCTTTTAAATTTGTTTTAATAATATTTAAATAATTTGTTTCATATATTAAATCTGTTTGTTGATATAATTCAGAAAAAAAATTATCAATATCAATACTATTAAGAATATTTGATAAATCATTATTAAAATATTTTTTATAATAATTAATAAGTGTAATATCTTGTTTAATCAATTCTTTTTTATTTGTATTTATTGATTTTATAACAAAGTTTTTATATTTATATACTTGACCTACTGAACCTACACCAAGCAGAGTTACATTTGATTTAGTAAGATCTAAATTAATAGTTTTTATTTTTTTAATATTATAGATAAAATTATTATAATCAGGTATACAATTATTTTGTAACTCTTTGAATTTATAAAAATTAATATCGTTTGTTGTTTTAATAAAATGACCCATTACATATGGCCTACTAACAATCCATTGCATTAATTTTATTATGACTGGTCCAGATTTTTTTAAAACATTTAATAATGTAGTATAATTATGTTCTGTTATTCCATCATTTCTAATTTCTGATCCAATTAATGTATATAGATTATATAATTTACAACATCTACATAATAATTTAGGATTAAATATTAAAAAAAACATATTATATATATATATATAAATGATAACAGATATACTTGTATATACTTTTATTGCAGTTTTTTGCAGTTATTTAAATGGTTGCCGCGTCTCCACGCAGTTCGGCTCCCCCCCCCCATCCCCACGTGTCACACTAACATTAAATACTGACAGCGTAGAAATAAATCATGCGACTAATAATAATAATGATGGTTCAATACGTGGAATACCTGGCGTGTGGGGGAAGGGGGAGTTGCTGTATAAATGGGTTGTGCGGACAGGTGTAAGTTATGATCCCGTATCTCCTGAAACTACCACTCTGATGCCACTAACCGGTGTACCAGCCGGTACATATCTATTAATGGTTCGAAGTGAGAATAGGAGGAAGACTGGGAGTGAGGTATTTGTTATAAACTCAATAAATACAATGGAAATAACCACAATAACTATAACAGATGCGACTAATGGTATGCTCGATGGTTCAATCCAGGTGAATATAGATCATGGTACTCTCCCATATAAGTATATATGGAACGAGAAAGAATCAAATGCCATCATATATGATTTTACAACTAATACACTAATCGATGTACCAGCCGGAACATATACATTAACGGTTTCTGACAATAGTAACCCGGTACAAAGTATTTCTAAGGATATTATAATACAAAATGTTGGTGTGGAATTAAACACAGAATTATACACAGCTTCTAATACCGCTAATACCGTAATTATAACACTTCTTGGTGATAATCCAATGCAAGTAGATGGTGAAAGAGCCGAATATGTCGAACCTGGATACAACGCCAGTGAAAATGTGAACGGAGTGTGGACTAATATTAAGGACCAATTGGTCATAGAATGGTCAACCATGCCTCAAACCAGCCCTGGTAGGGATATCCTCATATATTCATATACGAATACTAGTACAACATGGTTCAAAAAGAGAATAGTATATTTTGGATAAATATAATGTAATCATTCTATAATTTTTATTTATTAATAAAGATTATATATGAGTATTAAAACTGGGACAGATTATTATAATGATTTAATAAAAAAATTAGCAGATGGTAAGAAACATATAGCACTTTGGTATAATACAATTAATAGTATTATTAATGTTATTTTAATTATTTTAATTATTTATTTTTTTTATAAAATTGAAGGAGGTATTAGTATTAATGTTTCATATATTTTATTAGTTGTAATTGGTATAATTCTTATTCTGATTTTTCCGACCTCTTGGTTATTGTATAAATATTCTTATAATACAAATGCAATCAATAATGATTTAGGTAATACAAAAAATCTGTGTCATGCCATTACAATTATTCCAAATAAAACACCAACATTACAAATTGAAAATCCAATTGCTAATAGTATGATGGATTTATCGGTTAAAGATTTTTTCTGGGCATCTTGCTATAAACCATACAGAGTTGAAAATAATGGAATATATAATGATTCAAAATATATGTTAAAAGAAGCAATGGATATGGGCTTCCGGTCAATGTATTTAAATATAAATTATAAAAATAATAAATTAGTAGTAGGTGATGTTGATGGTATTGATATTGGTGAAGCTTTTGATATTATAGATAGTAAATATACAACCACAGTTCCATCTGTTTTAGTATTTAATATTGAATATGGTGATAAAAAAGATATTCATCAAAAATTATATAATATAGTAGAAAAGAAATTTGGATCTAAACGATTAGGAGTTTCATATAGTAATAATGGACTGAGTGGTACTAATTTAATTAATGATTTAGCAATTAAAGATGCTCTGGGAAAATATATTATTATTCTAACTGGATATCCTACATCAAATGAACAATTAAATTATATTACAAATGGTGTTATGTCAACAAAGTTTCAACAATTTAATGTATTAAACTATTCAAAATCAAATGAAAAACGAGGTATTACATCTAATATTGTAAATATTAAAGGATTTTTAGAAGATAATAAAAAATATATGAATGGTGTTATTCCAAATAAAACAGAAATCAATGTAGCAGATTGTAATAAATACGGTGTTAATTTTTGTTTCTTAGATTTAACACTTTACAAAGGTGAAACCTCTAACAGAACATATAATAGTATTTTACAATTTAAAGACAATTGTTTAGTTGAAAAACCAAAAGAATTAATTTATTTCCCACCTCCACCAAAGAAGATTATTCCACAAAATAAAGATTTATCATATGCACCTAGAAAATTAGAAGTTCCTGGAACAACGCCTGGATTTGTTCCATCTTTTTTAACATATTAAAATATATATTTAAATTAATGGAATTGCAATTTCTTTTGTTTTTATTTTAGTAGTATAATTAAATCCATGTAAATAACTAATTCCTTGAGATTTAGAATATTTTTTAAAAGCCTTAATATAAAATGTATCATTAATAATCATATTGTTAAACTTTTTCTTTTTAAAAATTGTAAAAATCTTTCTTAGTTCAGTTTTTCTATTACCCTTTGTTAAAAATAGTGCTATATTAGGTAAGTGACAGGTGTATTCATCATATTTAAAATACATCATTGTTACTAAACATATTGTTTTGTTAGAAATATAACAATATTTCAAATCATCTTCTGGTTTAAAATAATAGATGAACTCTTTCATACTCATAATTTGGTGTAATTTTTTCTTTTTACTTAATTCATTATATAAATTATAAGATTGTTGTATTTTATCAGGATTAAATATTTGTAAATTATTTTGTACTTTTTTTATTTTTTTTAAATCTAAAATAAAATATTCTATTTCACAAATTGCTGGGTCAACTATTTTAATATCTTTTATATAAAAAATATTATCAAAATTACTTTTTTGTACCTCACTCATTGCTCTTAATTCAAGATCTGTCCCATATCCTCTATTTCTTCTTTTTTTTACAACGCAATTATAATCAACCCATAATGTTTTTAGTATTTTATCTTTACAACTAACAATAATTGGTCGCAATGTTAATAAACCAATTAATTTATTTTTAATAGTGTAACCAATATTCCAATTATTACGTGGTGCAGTTGAAATACATATTATATGCCTATGGGGTGTATTACAAACCCAGTCCATATATTTATTTAGAAAAAATTGAATATCTGAAAAGTTTTTATTTAGGAAACTTGTAATTTTATTTATATCGTATATTTTAATAAATTGATTAAAGTTTTTTTTGATTTTCAAATCATTTTGAATCATTAATTCAATTGCTTTATTAGTATGAATACGTTTATTACTAATACCAAATGTACAATATCTTTTATGAATATCTATTGCTCGTAATTTATGTCTAAACTTTTTATAAAAATAATATATTAATAATATTATTCCACTTATATAAATATATTTCATTCTATTTTATTGTTAACACTTTAATTAAAAAATCTTAACTAATTATATATCATATGGAATTATTAACTGGACTAAATGCTAATAATGTTAAAGTAATTAAATTAGGTAGCACAAATAACAATAACAATAACAATAACAATAACAATAACAATAACAATAACAATAACAATAACAATAACAATAACAATAACAATAACAATAACAATAACAATAACAATAAGAAAAACAATAACAATAACAATAAGAAAAACAATAAGAAAACACCTAATGTTCAAAATGAATTAAACCAATTAATGAAACAAATATCTAATATAAATGATGTTACATTAACAAAATCACAAAATAATTTAATTAATAAAATTAATAAAAATTATAATGTTAATAAAAAGAACTTACAAACCGAAGCTAAAAATATTAAAACGCAATCAAATAGTAAACAAGTAACATATTTTTTAAAGAATATTGAAAAAATAAATAAGAAAATTGATTCAGTTGATACCGATACAAGTGATGTCAAAAAAGTTGTTAAAACATTAATGGCTATTATTAGATCTGTTTCAGAGGTATTTGAAAATGACAGTATTGCAAAAAAAGAATCACTTAAACGATTAATTGATAAAGTTAAAAGTGATAAAGTATTTCTTAAATCATTAGAGGATATAGTACAGTAACTATACTTAAAAAATAATACATAAAAATATTTATATATTATTTGATGAATACTAAACTGAATGTAATTTTTCTTACAGAATTTTGTATTATTGAAATACCTACCAATCCAAAAAGTAATGTCACGTATGAGATTTATGGTAATAGTGGTTATAAATTATACGGTTCTTTAAACGGTGACTTACTAAACACATGTAAGCATATATTATCTATTCCTTATAATAAATCTGAAACTTTATTTTATAAAATTCATATAGATGATAAAGTATATACCTCTTTTATTGATATTAAATTACAAGACGATATAGAAAATATAAGTTTGAATATTAAAAAGATAGAAACATTTAATGAGAAAATACCAAATCAATTATTTGTAAAAGGATTGTATGATAAAAATATACAATATCTTCTATCAGGCGACAGCACATTAGATGAATTATTAAGTAAACTTTCAAAAAAAGAAGAAGATAATAAGGAGGAAGAAGATGAAGAAGATGAAGAAGAGGAAGAAGATGAAGATGAGAATGATAAGGACGATAGTGATGAAGAAATTGAATATGATGATGTAGAAGATAATACAACTAATGAGAGCGATGAAGAATTCATTAATGATAGTGGCGATGAGAGTGGTCAAGATGGTGATGAAGAAAATAGTGATGAGAAAGTTAAAGTAGAGGATGTAGATGAAAATCCTGAAATCACAAATACTGATATTCAGGGGAGTAATCCGAGTGAAAATAAGGACAATATTAAAACACATATAGGCAATCAGAACAAATCTACTATATCTAATACAGAAATGACATCAACGCCACGAGATTCTCCCAATCCACATACTGATTTATCAAAAGGGTTAGACTATAAAACCAAAGATTAATTCTGTTTCCATTTAAAATTACAATTTAGGCACGTAATAAATGTAGTCATTGGTTCATCTGCCGAACGTACCTGTAATTGGTAATATGTACATTCATTTTTCTTACATTTATAACAAGTAAATTGATCTGTTGAAGGATAGAGTGTTTTGGAATACATAATTTCATATTCTTTATTTTTTTTATCAATTAAATTATTCCAATGTTCAGGAAATAATTGTTGTGGAGTATATGATGCAATATTTACAAGATCAATTTCATTGTTCTTAATTTTTTTTAGTAAATTTTTATTTTTAATATATGATTTTGGATTTATATTATCAAATAATGATATACATTTATCTAGATATGCTCGTTTAAAAATAATGGAGGTCTCATCTAATGATACATTAGTTAATACATAATTATAAGCACTGTTTTCAACAATAGTTGATTTTTTTTTATTCTTAATTATTTGATTAAATGTTTTAATAATTTGCGGACGTTCTTCCATTATATAATTTTATTTAAATGATTATAGTTTAAATATTCATTTTTTATATAATTTCATAATTATATAATGGCGGAAAAATTTGAAATATCATTTGAAAATTCAGAATTAACAGTTTTACAAAAAGAAGTAATTAAGAGTGTCTACCAATCATCAAAAGAAGCAGTTCTTGAAATTGTATCATCTCCTGAAATAGAGGATGCGGTTATTGTAATATCAGTTGTGGGTAAATTAATTAAATTTATTGAGGATGTTAAAGTTAATGGAAATACATTAACAGGTGATAACAAAAAACAAATTGTTATATATCTTGGTAGAAATTTATTAAATGATGTTTTACCAGATGATCATAAAGCAACTGTATTAGCTATTTTTGACACAACTGCTGAAACTGCTTTGGAGAGTATGATTGATGTAGCAAACAATATCAATAATGTTGCGGTTGATTTAATAAATAATACCGATGACATGCCAAGAAATTGTTTTGCGGTATTGGCAAGAATCTTTAAGGGTTAAATATATATAATTTATTTATAATAATATATTATATATTATATATTATGAAAGTTTTATTAAATGCATTAATTATTATAATCATTGCTCATATTATATTAGTCAATACAGAAGACAATAATTCTGTTGTAGAATTGAATAAAGTAGAAGTACCAATGTCAGTAACCTCAAAATTAGATTATTTATTAAATGATGATGATGAAACTGATAATTTATTAGAGTTTTTAAACACGCAAGAAATGTCAATCAAACCTTCTAATTATTACGAAGAAGAGAATAAATTAAATGAAGTTGAAAAACCAAATATTAAAGATTTAAATAAATACTTTCATGTATCAGATGATGATGAAATAAAATTAAAACCAAACAAATCATTAAATAATAATACAATGAATTGGCAATATAAAGATGAACAGGTTAATAATGGCGGTGAGTTCATTGAAGGTGTGACAGCATTTGATGGTGTTATGGATGAATATGCCACCTTATAATTATCTTTTTCGTAATTTTTGTGTTTTTAATAAATGTCGTTCATTTACTTTTTTAATAGGTTTCAGAATATCATATGAATCATCACAAATAATTAAATTATTTGAAAAAATTAATTTTGTAATTTCAGTATCGAAATCTTTAACAAATACTAAATTAATTTCTTGATAATTTAAAAAAATCATCTGATATAAATACTTCAAAGCATTATTAATATTAATAATATTAAAATTATTTTTTTTATCAAAATATACTAAAACTATAATATTAACAGTTTTGGTTTTATCAATTTTTTTTATCATTCTATCATAATAATATCTATATATTTCAGTATTACTAATATTTTTAGTATTATCATTACCTAAACAAATAAGTAATGTTACCTGATTTTTATTATACATTTTAATATGTTTTGATTTATTTAAAAATATATCATATAATATTTTATAATTATTTTTTTTATTACATTTTAATAGATATTCACTTAAAATAGTATTATTATATTGACTATCTGATATTAATTTTATTATATCTGGATTAGATCTATTTTCATTATTTAATACATTAAATATATTATAATATTTATCATATGTATTAATTAAAACAACAGCATTTGATGTAATGTATTTTAAATTATATTTTACATTATTAACATTATTAATTTTAATAGTTACCTTTTTGTCTAAATGTATTTTATTTAGTTCGTTTACTAATTTTGAAAATTTACCAGAATCTGGACAAACTAATAAATTTTTCGCCAATGATAAGTTTATTATATCCAAATCGACATCTTCATTAGATACAATAATAACTTTATGTTTAATTTTAGATATCAGATTTCGTAGCAATTTAATATTTGTAACTAAATTAATAGGATCATATACCCATTTTTGAGATTTATATATTTTACTATCTGCTTTATTTCCATAATGCATTGCGGTGACTATAATAATAGTCTTACCAACGCCCTTTTCATTGATATTATCTACATAAAAATTAAAATTCTTAGGATTATTTAGACCTCTTTTATTTAAATCATCTCCTGTCCTAATATGAACAACTAAATAATTTTCATCATAAAGCTCTATATTTAATTCTTGTGCTTTTTGTTTAATTAGATTATATAATAATTTCATATTTCTATTAATTTTAGTTTGTAATATATAATTTTTTAACAAAGTACCATTATATTGATCGTTATTTTTTAATTCTTGAAACACACCTTTATTACGATCACAAAAGTCAATGACATCGCCAATACGATAAATCTCATTGTCTTTCAATACCTTTACCTGACTTTTAATATATTTACAGGTAATATGACTATTTTCAGGACATAGCATTATATATATATATATATATATATATATATATATATATTATTAAAAGTGATTTTTACTTAGATATATGATAGATACCAATTTCAATAATACAATGAGGTATTTTAACAAAAAAAGTGATATGTTATCATTTTTGATGGCTTACAATAGAAAGTTCATTCAAAAAGATACACCAAATACCACTATTAGTAGTGCATTTGTTCCAGTAAAAGGTAACATTTTAGCAGATAATATATTACGACGTATATATTATTTGTTTAAAAATCCAACTTTTACAGTTACTGAAACAATTAAAGACTACGTTAAGTTAGACAAATCAACTATGTTGATTGCAACTGGTAGAGAGTTTATTCTCTATTCAACTAAAACAAAACAAGAGATTTTCCGAATAAATATTAATATAGCAATCAATGAGTCACAAGGAATATTTCACATATATACAAGCTATCCATTTGATAGAATGGTTCGTCTTACTGATGATCTAATTGCTTTTTCAATTGTAAGTAGATCTCAAAGCGTACATATTTTTTCTATTAGTCAATTCAGGGTTATTCATTCATTTGATGATCATTTTGGACAAAATCATATTTCTATTTTAAAAAAAATAAATGGTCGGCTTATTACAGCTAGTCCTAAAAAATATTTTATGACATATGATATTAGAAATATGGATGTTAAATATAGATATTTCAATCATTTATATATACCAATTGATGTAACATCCTTTGAGAATAAAATATTTATTTTAGACATCGACCATAATATTAAATCATATGATACATTTTTTAAAGAAATTGTGTCAATTAAAAATAGAGCTTTTATTAGAACTAATATTATAGCTATTGACGAATCAACTCTTATTACAATTGAGTCGAGTAATGTATTTTTAACTATTGATACTAATAGTGGTAATACTACTGTCTATTGTCCATATAATAAACCAATTTTGACAGATCCGGATCAGATTGAAAGATTGTCAGCAGATGTTATAGTGGTAAGAAATAATATACGTATTCAGTTATGGGATATTTCTACTCCGAGTTTTATGTGTATTCGAGATATTAAGTATCATGAGAATATTAAAAATATGAAAATTGTAGATAATAGTATTATTGTTCAATCAACAAATGAAGTGAAAGAACTTATTTGTTAAATAAAATATTATTATATATTATAAAATGATTACTAAATTTTTAATCAATCAAGTTGGTGGTGCAAAATCCAAATCTGTTAATATGCTTATGATTTTAGCTATTATGACTTTATCTTTTATTGTAAGAGCACTTATTGTTCAGATTTCATACAATTACTTAACACCAAAGATGGCAGCATCTTTCAATATTACCCAAAGACAGATCACACTAGTTGATGCTATGGCGCTTGTTATTTTAGTAGGTTGCCTTTTAGGATGTTAAATTATAAATAGACTGAAACAATCTAGATTACAATCTCTCCATATCGAATAGCATCCACCGTACGGTAAGATAAACTACCATCGGGGAGACGATGCTCCCAGAAACAATCATATTCGTATGAAAAATTGACAAGATCTCTCGGGTTGATAATATCCTCATCATCAGAGGTATCCACCTCATCATCAGAGGTATCCTCATCATCATCCAGTGTGACATCAAATGAGATTGTCCAGTTCCATGAATCCCAATCAAAAGAATCATCATAATCAGATGGAGTAACATCCATCTGGAAGACCTTCTTAAGGCGATCAAGATCAAACGGATATGAAAGTAGCTTTCTCTTATACTTTCCCTTCACATCATCAAAAATGAAATCAATAAGGAAAGAATAACGATTATTATCAATTGTGAACCTTAAATACAGCATTTTTAATGAGTTTGGAGTAATTTATAATATACAGTAATAAACTGTATATATTTCGTTTTTAAATTGCCATTTTCATTTTAATTGAATCTTGTGGTAAGTAGCCAATCAATTTAAAATCTTTATATTCAAAATCTTCTACTTTATTATACTCTTTCTCTTTATTAATCTCTAAAATTGGAAATGGTGTAGGGTTGCGTTTAATCTGTTCTTCTAGCTGCATAATATGATTTTTATAAATATGGGCGTCGCCAATAGTATGAACAAATTCACCAACCTCTAATTTACAGATTTTAGCAAAGATATGGGTCATTAATGTTGCAGAAGCAATATTAAAAGGTACACCTAAGCCCATATCACCAGATCTCTGATACATTGAACAACTTAATTTATTATTTTTAACAAAGAATTGATATACCATATGACATGGAGGCAATACCATCTCATTTAATACAGTAGGATTCCATAAATTAATTAAGATTCTTCTACTTGTAGGGTTATTTTTAATTAAATCAATTACATATGTTACCTGGTCGAATCCATCATCCTCATAATCAGTCTCACAATTGATATATTCAGCACCATAATGTCTGAAATTAAAGCCATAAATTGGACCACCATCGCCTTCTTCTCTTTCTGTAAATCCAAGATTGTCTAAAAACTCTCTTGAGGTATTACCGTCCCAAATACGAACACCCTTTTCTTTCAAAAGATTTGCATTTGTTTCACCTTTAAGAAACCATAATAGTTCGTGAATAATCGCTTTCATAAATGTCTTTTTTGTAGTTAAAAGAGGAAAATATTTAGAAATATCAAATCGCATATTAATACCTATTGTACTTAATGTACCAACACCTGTTCGATCATCTGATGAATATCCATTTAATAAAATATTTCTAATTGATTGTAAGTATTGATATTCTTGATGTTCATATTTATTTACTTTATTGTAATTAATAATATCATATTTTACTTTTTTATTTGTTTTTGTATCAATATCTTCACAAGAAATATAACTATTAATGCTAAAATCAGAAGGAATTAATGGAAAAAATCTATCACAATCATATTTCTTTCTAATAACTGTTAGAATAATTTGATCACAGTATAAGATAGCCTCTCTATATAATTGTTCGCCACCAATAATAAAAATAGTATCGCAGTGTGGGTCTCGTTTTGCATGAAGTAATGCAATTTTCAATGATTTAAATACATAGTCTTGATATAATAATTTAGATGAAATAATGTAATTTTTTCTTTTTTTCAATGGTCTAAAACATTCAGGAATACTTTCCCAAGTCTTACGACCCATTATAACAATATTGTATTTATTCTTAGCAGCAATTGTGGTTACTTCTTTAAAATGATTCATCTCTTTTTGTAATCTCCAAGGAATCTGATTATCTTTTCCAATACCCCTATTATTTGAAACAGCAGCAATTAATTTAATCATTATTAAATTAATTATATTAATGAGTTTTTAAATATTATAAAATCAGTTTGAGGACAATCCCCAAATCACTGGAGAATAGCCCCATGTCTTCTCAAAGGTAATAGCCTTAAAATGGCTAGTAATTGAGTTTACTGGATATGTCGACCAAAACTCTGTAATCGCCTCTATCAACTTATCTGAATGGCACTGTTCTCCATCGAGAACACCCACCTGAGAGTTGATAATATCAATTGCCATCTCACGAGTAGACATTGTATCGAAATGTAATAAACTAATATATTTAATTAATAGTTTTATATTTCGTTTTTCTTTTTAGTTCACCCCATTCAGACCGCTTTATATTAAATATACATATCTTTATGCGATAGTGCCATAATTTTATGATTGTTGGTTATTCCTCAAGCAATGCTTGATAAAATATTACACCAGCTTTACCCTGATGCTCCTTATCCTTCATTGAGGACTTGGCCTTTAGTAGGAAAACCTTAACGGCATGGGTTCTCTCGTCGACAGTCATACTCAAAAGATTGTTCCGCCGAGTCGCCACTATGTTATCGAGGTACTGTTGTTGACTATGGGTGCACCCCGCAGTAAAGCAGACCATCCACATAGATAAGGATAGAGCCATTGTTTCAATGATAGTCTATTGTAATCTATTTATACTTTTTAATTATAATACGTATCATTTTTTTATAATAAATTGGCTTACCAGGGGTAAACATGTCCAGGGTTCTTATGTTTGAGCTTAATGCGACGTTGTTCTTCTAGCATTTGTTTTACCTGAGCCTCATTCTTAAAGCCACATAATGGGTAATTATCAACGTTAATAATTTGATTCCAGACTGTATCTGAGATGCAAATAGGGGGAAGGCTCTTTTTTTTAATTGATGGCATGTTATATAATTTAATATTGTTATTATAAGTTACAAATAATCATTTTTTTTTTAACATATAAATACTATACTATGTATGCAAAAGTTATGAAAGATAATACAGCTATACATATACCAACAACCGACTTAGATACAATGTGGACTCAGCCACAAAAACATCAAAATAAGATTCATAATGAACTAAATCCAAAAATTATCTATAATATGTCAGTGGTAGATATATCAAAAAAGGTAATTGAAACATTACTTGGTATTATGAAAGATATAACAGAGTTTAAATATAATTCAGAAACAGTTATAACAGACATTATGCATATTTTTTTACAAAATGATAGATTACTTTACTTAGGTATATTTTCAATAATAATTGCTCTCATATTATTCTTTATTTATGCCACCTCTGAAAATAGGGAAGTTATTGTCCCACAATTTAATATTAAAATCTCATAAAATAGTAATGATAGAGTATTTTATTATATTTATAATTTTATTATGTTTAATACTATTTAATTGGATATTTTTTTCATTTAATTATAATTTATTATTATGTATTAGTGTATTAATAGTAATATTTTATTCTAATATTAAATATGTAATTCATTATTTATTTGAAAAAAATATCCAATTAAATGCAGATAGTTTTTATAAATCAATAATTAAACGACCGTTAGAGATTAATAATGACATATCTTTGATATTATACAAAATTAGGATATTTTTTCCATATGATAAGAAAAATTATAAATACTTATTACACAATGCTGATAAATTATCATATTATATCAATAATAGACATAATATGTGTGATATTATATATAAGGAAAAACTCAATAAATATTGTAATAGAATATTAAATGCCTATAATTCAATCGGTCATAGTTTACCTGACAAAATGGATAATTATAATAAATTAATGAAGGAATTACAAAATTTAATGTATAGTTATACACATTCTGTAAATAAATATAATATTAAGACAAATGATAAAATGAGTTATAGTAATAATCAATTCAATAAATATTTATTATAATTACTCAAGTACAGATACATCTGAAATACTTGTTAATGGAATCCCAACCATTTCACCATTCCTATCCAATAACCACTGTGTGCGATTGTAACTGATATACGAACCCTATAATAGTCTTATTGTTGATAAGATCAATCGCCACCAAAGTATTACGCTTTGGTGGATAAAAGTCTGGAATAAGACACATTTGTGAGAATACTATCAGTTATTGTATGTAATATGTAATTATTTCGTTTTTATTATGAGTGCTCCTGGAGGGATTTGAACCCCCGACTTCCAGCTTATAAGACTGGCACTCTAACCTAACTGAGTTACAGAAGCACTAACTATTGATTGTTTCTAATATATTAAAAAATCACTTTTTATTTTTACAATATTAAGTTAAATATTTAACTTAATATTTTTTCCAATGATTAAAATCATGGAAGGAAGGGACCACGGGGAATCGAACCCCGAACTCAAGGATCAAAACCTTGTGTGCTAACCATTACACCATGGTCATTTAAACCTATATTTAATATACGCCATCCATTTAAATACTTTTTATAAAAAAAATATATTGATATAGTATATAAAATAATGAGTGTAACAGGTACCCCCGGATTTAGAGACGGTGCGTTCCAAAGTGGATGTGGTATGTGCAAACCTTCAACAGATTACACTGGCGGTATGCCAAAAAGATATTTTTCACCATCTTCAAAATTATACAAAAATGGTGGTTCTTCACCAGATGATATTAGCAAGGTGTTAAACAGTACTCACTCAAAGCAACAGCAATTAAAATCACTTTCAAATCAAAACGGTGGTGGTTCTGATTGGAGAGCTTCACAAAACTCCAGATCATTACAACCAATGGAGTTTCAATGGACTGATATGAAAGATTTTCAGGCTTTCACCAAAACTCCATACATTTCACCAAAAACTTTGGTAGGTGATATTATGCCACCATCAGCAGAAGCGTCTGCTGCACCAGCAACTGGATTTGACCCAGCTGCATCTGATTATGGTCTTGTTGGAGGTAAAAAGAAAAGAAAGACTAAGAAGAAAACAACCAAGAAAAAGAAAACAACTAAGAAAAAGAAAAAAGTACCAGCAACTAAAACCAAAGCGTACAAAGCAGCAGACAAACAGGAAAAGAAAGCTAAGAAAGATATTAAGAAATTAAAGAAAGATCTTAAGAAAGTTGAAAAGAAAATCAAAGTAGCTGAAAAGAAAAAGAAAACAGCAACTAAAAAAAGACAGAAAGCAGCTAAGAAATAAAATATATTTAACATATTATAATGAAAAGAACTAGAACTAATAATAATCAACAAATGTCAAGTAAAGGTCATAAAATTAAAAGAGTAAGAAGTATACCAACAACTTATATATTGCCTAGAAATACAAAATTATATCAAAGTGTAAGTAGTCGAATACAATTAAATGAGACGTATCCTTCATTTTTTGCTACTACACCCCATATCGCAAATTTATATTTGTTACTTAAATCAGGAAATATATGTAAGACATTTCAAACTACTTCGGGTCAACGTTTAATTATATTAGGTGAGCCTTCAACCGAAGTAGAAAGAATGATTGAATTTTTAGAATCTCATATACCACGAGTACCACGAGATTATTGTACAGTATTCAAATCTTTATCGCAAATTTTTTTTGGAAATACAGACAATATTAACGATGTTATAATAGCTATTAATTTTTTAAAAGACAATAAGAAATTGATTAAGGCTATGATAAATGGATTCAATACAGATAAAACTAATTATATTTTGTTTATGAATCCAAATGATGGACGACTTATGAGAGAGATGTATGCTAAATTAGATAGTTATCTTAAAAAAATCAGTGATTTTAGAACAGATCCGCTAACAGCAACAATGAGAATAATGCCTTCTAGAATAACTGAAAGAAATTGGGACTCTTTATTTTGTAATTTATTAAAACAATATTTTGGAAAGCTTGGTATTAAAGGTTTTATTGTTAATGAATATACATCAGCTCAGTTTGTTAATTTTAAAAGTAAACACATTATAACACTTAATGAATTAATACATGGAATTGGTGTTCAGACGCCACCAGAAATATGTTTATTAAAGGGGTATGAAAATTTAGTCGATCGTGATGTTGACTGTAAACAAATACCACAAATGGGTGGTACTAAAAATATGAGTGCATTAAAAATTAAAATTAAAAAATTAAAAAGTGAACGAACTAAACTTAAGAAGAAAATTAAAGCAGCTAAAAAGAAAATTATAGTAGCTAAAAATAAAATTAAAGTAGCTAAAAATAAAATCAAAGTAGCTGAAAAGAAGAAGAAAGCAGCAACAAAAAAAAGAAAGAGTGTAGCAAAAAAATAATTTAATTATCCATTTTTATTTAAAGACGTATTTAAATAAAAATATTATAAATGGTAAAAAAAAGATCCCCTGATGATTTTACTTCAGATAATATTCTTTTAATATCATTAAAAAAATTTTTTAAAATAAAAACAAATCTTAATAATTTTTTAAAAATATATAATAAAAAATCTAAAATATCTCTTAGATTATTAGATTGGTTTGTTACCAATTATTCAAAAAAACATAATATATCATATTTTATAAACAAAAGAAATGCTAGAAAATACTTTCTAGTGTACGAGGAATATAAATCACAATTAAAGGCATATTCCAAAAAAAGATTTGATCCATTTTGTAGACGGCATCGTATTACATTTACAATTAGCAAAGATGAAGAGATTATTACAACAATTGGACAACTTAATTTTTTTAAATGGGCAATTGAAAATAAAGTTATCAATTATGTTACAAAACATTTAGAAAAAGTAGAAACTGATATGAATGTTTCTATTAAAACACACTATAAAAAGAAAAATACCAAAACTAGAAAACCTTTATCTATTTGTGCAACAAAACAAATTAGGAAGCATAATGTTAAGATAATTGTCAATTTTGATTAAGGTAATTGTTCCATATGTGGATATGGATAACTCTTATAGGCTTTAAATCCATTTCTATATGGTTTTCTATATCTATCTCTTCTATAATATGATATTGGATCTGTGCCAGTTTTAACATAATTATGTGGTGGTTGAATATAATCAACCCATTGTTCTTTATTAGTATAAAGAGTGTATGAAATTACTATGATTAAAGAAATTAGTATTAATTTACCAATCATTTTATATATTATATAATTATATAATATATGAAACTTGTCATTGTATTATTTGCAATTTTAATTATTTTAGTATTAATTATCTTATATCTTCATTGGGATAATTTTATAATTATTCCTAAAACAATGAATATTAAATCTAAACTTGGTGGATGTAAAGGTACTCGCTATGGATGTTGTCCAGATGGAATAACTTCAAAAAATAAGCATGGAACTAATTGCTAAATATACTTGATACGCAAGAAACCCTAAAAATGTTCCTACAATTATTTGTTGGGGAGTATGACAATTTAACCGAACTCTGCTTGTAATAAAAATTATACAAATTACTGAAACTATTATTTTGTATAACATTGAATAACCTCCTGTTAGGCGATCTGCTAAAAAGAACCCAATTGCTTGTGAATGTCCAGAGGGCATACCATAACTGGTTGATTTTTTTCCATCAGATATTATTCCACAATTCTTTGCATTTTTAGGACGAGTACCAATTCCTAAAATTGGAAACTCTTTATTTTTCATAATTGGTTTAAAAATATAATTTTTAATATAATGATTTGAAATATTATTTATACCATATCCTACTAAAAATTGTAAACTTTCAGTACCTTGTAAATATCCAATACCAATATAAATTAAAACAAGTAGAGGTGACATTCTCTCTATTTCATGTATAATATTCATATACTAATATTATATATTAAAATTTATGAATATTTATAATTTTACCATCATTTATAATTTCTAAAACTTGCATTCTATTATGTGAGTTTTTTCCAAATGCTTCTGACATACCTGTATCAACTCTCCAGATTTTTTTAAAGCGTGAATTTATTTTTCCTTGTGGGGTATGACCAATAGCAATATATTTACAATTCATAATTTTCAATAAATTATCACATTGTATTTTATTAAATGATGGATTACACAAATTTCTATTCCATAATAAACTTGTAGGTGATAAAAAAAGTTCAATAAATTTATTATTGTTACTCAATTGTTTATCACCCAATAAAAATCTTTTCATTAAATTATTTATATTATCAAAAGTATTTTTTTTAACTAAACTTGGCTGAATTCCTGCATGGACAAAAATCCATGAACCAATCTTGATTATCACTGGTCTCTTAGCTAATAACAATGATACTGGACCACCTGGTTTAAATAATTTATATCGTTCTTGTTTACCCCCACATTCTTTTATACCGATAGGACTAACATAATTATAATTTCCTAATACATTCATTAATTCGTGATTACCAATTAAAGATATAACAGCCCCTCCCATTTTTTGTGCCTGAAGGTGTAATATTTCAAACAAATTTAATATTCTTATATCTGAGTTTTCATCATTTATGTAATTACCTCTACCGCCTCTATCAATTTGATCTCCCATTTGTACAACCCATGTATCTCCACCACACCAATTTTTTTTAGTATCAATTAATTTCATTCGTGATAAACACATTATAGTTAATTTATAGTCTCCATGTAAATCACCTATTACAATTATCCTTTTTTGGGATGGGTATATACTCTTCATATATTATTACAATAATAATTTTATTTATTTAAACAATTAATATTAAATCAATTGATATGGAAGAACCACATAATACATATCTTGCAGGTAATAATATATCTGACGATGACGACGATGACTTATCACCTAAATGTATAATATGTCATGAAAGTGATACCCTAATGACACTAACCCATGCATGTGGTGAATGGTACATACATGATAATTGTTTAACCGAATGGTTTAATATGCATCCGAATGAATGTTTTATTTGTAGAAAAAAATATTGTAATATTGATTCCAAACTAGTTAATAATATTGGTGCGGATTTATCATATTTATTAGTAAATAATACTGATATTATTAATAGTAATAATAGAAAAATAGATAGACTCCAGATATTATTTTATTGTATCCCTTTATTATGTTGTGTTATGTTAGTAAATGTAATACTTATATTTGCTTCTATTGCATTTAATTACTTATTTATTCCAAAATCACATAATAGAACTTATATATAAAGATTTTTCAAATAATATATGTATATGAAAATTGAACCTGGTATTAAACTTGATTTTAGTGATGTATTGATTAAACCAAAACGCTCAATGCTTAGCTCTCGAAGCGAAGTTTCTCTTAAAAGAACATTTAAATTTAAATATTCACAGCGTGAGTGGAGTGGCGTACCAATAATGGTATCTAATATGGATACTGTTGGGACGGTAGATATGTTTTGTTCACTTTCTAAACAAGGACTATTAACATGTCTTCATAAATATATTAATATGGATGATGTTATTAGTGCATGTATGACTGGTCGAGGTAATTCAGAAAATATGATATTGAGCACTGGTATTTCTGATAAAGATTGTGAACACTTAGTAAATAATGTATCTAAACTAAGAGAAAATAATATTGACGTAGGTTTTATTTGTATTGATGTAGCAAATGGTTATATGTTTAAATTAGTAGAGTTTTGTATAAAAATAAGACAATTGTTTCCAGATACAACATTAATTGCCGGAAATGTAGTATCCCGTGAAATGACAGAAGAACTAATTATTAATGGTAAAATTGATATTGTAAAAGTTGGAATTGGTTCAGGAAGTGTTTGTACAACACGATTACAAACAGGTGTTGGAATGCCACAGTTATCAGCCGTAATGGAATGTGCTGATGCCGCACATGGAGTAGGTGGATGTATTATTTCAGATGGTGGTGCTGTTGTCCCAGGTGATCTGTCAAAAGCATTTGGAGCAGGTGGTGATTTTGTTATGTCAGGGTCAATGTTTGCAGGTCATACAGAATCAGCCGGTGAGTTAATTGAAGAAGATGGTGTTCAATATAAATTATTCTATGGTATGTCTTCTGATACAGCAATGAAGAAATATCATGGTGGTGTTGCTAAATATAGATCATCGGAGGGAAAAACGGTTAAAATTAAATATCGAGGTGATGTTATTAATACTGTAGAAAATATATTAGGTGGTATTCGATCAACGTGTACATATGTAGGTGCATATAGATTAAAGGATTTGCCCAAATGTACTACTTTTATGAGAGTTAATAATCAAGTTAATAATGTTTATAGTTAATTAATTATTAAATAATTAATGATAGATGAAACAACATGTATTGTATGCTGTGATGATGGAGCAAATATAGAGTTAGAACATATTTGTGGCACATGGTATTTACATCAAAATTGTTTAGAAGAATGGTTAAGACTTCATCCAAATGAATGTATTATTTGTAGAGAAAAATTTATGAATAATTTCAAGATAATTAATTCAAATAATACAATTGATAGAGATATTTTAAAACATAGCATTAATAATTGTTATGATGGTTGTATTTTAATTAGTATGTTTTTAACAATTCTTGGATGTATAATTACTCTTTTTGGATTAACTATAATATTAGATTATATGGGAGTGTTTCGTGTTTAAAAAAATGATATATTACTATATATATATATATATATGTTGACATCCTGGTTTACATCCAAAGATTCAATTCATTTAGATGGAGAAATTTCTCCTCCCAAACTTCCATTATTACCTATGCCCCCATTACCAGATGATTTTGTATACGTAGAAGGATTACCCTCATTACAATATGGTATGCCACCATTACCATCTAAGAATGATGATAATTTGAGTGACGTACCTACAAATGATTTTTATGCCAATACTGTATTTGGTGTTGGTAAAATTACTAAATTTAGAGAGGATGATATGGTAGAAATGGATTTATTATGGGCATTGGGAGATAATAAACCAGTTAAATTAATAGTTCATAAAACTGAAATTGACCATATGTCTGATTCAAATGAATTATTAGACGGTGAAATTACTCCTCTATCAGATTCTGAAAGTGATTCATTAGAATATTCTGATTCTGATTCTGATTCTGATATTTATTCTAGTTTAGAGACACGATTATTTCCAATATCAAAATGTACTGAGATCTTTTCAGAAGTTAATTTATATATTTTAGGAGGATTATATGTATCAACCTTTTATTTAGTATCAGTATCATTATTACAACAGATACTGTGTTAATAGGTAATACTAAAAATATAATTTATTATTTCAAGTGGGATATTTTTTAATTTTAAAAGTTCAATATATGATAATTTTTTATTTCGTTTTATTACTGCTTTAATTATATCATTGCTAAGTTTTATTATTTTTTTATTTCTATATGAATCATAAATTGGTCGTGTTATTAGATGATTATCTTTTAATTTATAACCCAGTATTATTGTATTAATATTTAACCAGAATCCTAATCCAGATTTTATATATTTTGTATAAATTAAATGTATTGAATTATTATATAATTTTAATTTTAATTTTATATAATCCCAATTATTAATATTAACACAATATTTTCGGTATTGAATGATATTCATAATTAATCATAATTACTAATATTTAAGACTATATCAATATTGTATATATAATGGATAACTTTACATATACAAAAGACCTTGAAGAACCAACAGATGAACGACAGGAGTATCTTAAGAATCAAGTAAAACACTTGGCCACATTACCACAGCATATACAGCGATCACCCGAATGGTTTAAATTTCGTGAAGGTTTACTAACAGCAAGTGATTATGGTAGTATTTTAGGAACAAACAAATACTCAAGATCAAATTCAGTTTTAAAAAAAAAATGTGAGAAAAATCCAAAGTTTTTTGGAGGACCTGCATGTGATTGGGGGAAAAAATATGAAGATGCTGCAATTCAAATATATGAAAAAAGAAATAATACAAAAGTGTTAGAGTTTGGATGTATTAAACATTCAACTGTTAATTTTCTTGGAGCATCGCCAGATGGTATTACCCCAGAGGGTATTATGGTTGAAATCAAATGTCCATATTCAAGAAAGATTACTGGTATTCCACCACCATATTATGTAGACCAGGTAAAGGGGCAGTTAGAGGTTTGTCAGTTAGATCGGTGTGATTTCTTGGAATGTGAATTAGCAGAGGTAAGTAAAGATGAATATATTGCATATGATACATTTGAGAAGGGTATTGTATTAGAATATTATAATAAAGAGTATTCTAAAATGGAATTTATATATTTACCCTTAGAAACAACACTTGAAGAATTAGAAGAACATAAATTGAATAATAAATTTGTAAATGACAATTATATTTATTCTAGTACAAGTTTTTGGATTTTAAAATCAGTTTCATGTATTCCAATTTATAGAGATCCAAAATGGTTTGAAGATGCACTACCTAAGTTTAGAGCTTTCTGGGATGATGTTAAACATTATCGTAAAGTTGGGTACGATAAGTTCAAAAAGAAAAAAAGTAGAGATAGTGGTATTTTTATTGATACGCAACCAATGAAAGTTACTAAGGAACAGACACCTCAATCACCTCCATCATCTCCGTCGTCTGATTATGAATCTGTGTTTTAATTTTATTATAGTATTTTTGAAAACTATTTTCAACAGTTTTAATAGTTTTGTCTGACACATTATTAATAATCAGGACTTCAATAATAAGTGGATCTATTTCTGAAAGAACAATTGTATCATTATATGTTTCAATGTTATCATAATCACATTTAAACAATTCCCTTGCTTTTTCATAACCTTTGGTAAAATCATCTGGTATTTTATTTTTAATATTGGGGAGCATCGTTTCAATATCACCGTGTTTCTTAATAAGTTTAAAAGCTTTAATACATCCGATTCCAGATATTTTAGTACAATAATCACAACCAGATAGAATACAAATATCAATAAATTGGTCGTATGTAACATCTAATTTTTCAAGAAGAACTGATAACTTAATTTGTGTAATATAATTTTTACTCATACTGAAGTTTCTAATAAATGTACAAGCACCAAATGGAAGACAGTCCATATCATCTGACATACAAGCTTGAACAATATTCTTCTTACAAAGTTTAGCACACAATTCTTCCGCTTCACCATTTGATGTAATATGTGGAATACCTAATTTTGTAAAGATTTTTTTTAATTCTTCAAAGTCTTGCCATGTAACAGAAATATCTCGTTTCTTTAATTTTTTACACTCAGCTTCTAAATCTTTAATAGTACACGGTTCTGTTATAATTTTATGATCCTTAATGATTTTAACATTATATTTTTGAATATCTTTTAAGATATCTGGTTCTTTTCTAGCTTTGACAATTAGGTCTTCAACTTTAATAATTTTTTCTTTTAATACTTTCTTTTGGGTTTTTCGTTCATTTAAAACTAGTGATTTTTCCGGTGGTGGTTTTCCATCAAAAATATAAAGAGGAATAATCTGATTTCGAAGTAATCGAATAAGTTGTTTAATAAACCCTTCTATAAAATTATTATTGTTATTGTGTTTAATTTTATACATATAAATACTTGTATCAATTGCTACTACTTTATTTTTAAACGTATTAAGATGAACCTCTGTAATTGCATCATTTGCGTGTTTTTCAATTAATGAACGTAGGTTTTTGATTCCCATTATAATAATTATTTATTTAAATATTAAACAAATAATTTATTCCTTTTTTTTTATAATTATCACAATCGTGTGATTGTGATAGGATTGTGTTCAACATGCTCTCGCCACTCTAAATCAGAACAATCCAGTGAATCACCTTCCTGTTTTTTATCAGAATATGCCCAAACTGTTGTACTAGATGAACTCATACCTTCAATGCATCCAATTACCCATCGACCTTCATATAATTTAGTGGCATTAAAATCTTTATATATTTCTTTAATGGATAAGTTATTGTCTGGTAATTTGTAAATAAACATTTTGGTATGATTTCGATTATTATATACCCTAGCATCATTTAAATATAGACTTGTTTCAGTATATGTACCATCTATACAAGTACGTGCCGCACTAAGACGACCGTTTTCAAGAATTACTTTGACTTTGAAAGATGACATAGTGTGAATGGTATAGTATAAAATATTATAATTTAATTATTTCAATTTTTAATTTGAAACAATCTTGTATACATAGTTTTTTATACCATAGTTGACATATTCATTCTTGTTCCTCTCTTGGGGGTAAGCACAAATCCATATCGTTGTCTATTTTTATCTAATAATTCTTGATAATCATCTCTATTAAATTTAAATTTATGTTTAATAGCATATTTTGCAAAATCATTTGGGTATTTCAGCATATGAGCTTTATCGAAATAGTACTCTTGTACGTGTGTATTAATTTCTGGATTTTTCTTATTAATATAGTATTGTATCGTATTCATCTGTTTTTCAAAATGTTTTTGTTCTTTCCTTAATGCTTTTTTATGATCTTTTTTATGTAATAAAATGCGAAGTAAGGTAGCAAGTGATTCTGTATGACCTTCTGACAATCTATCATTATATAATTCGTGTGAATCTGTATGTAAGGCATGTAATAATTCGTGAATTAATACTTTTTCTAGTTCTTCATTTCTCCAAATAGTTATAATACCATTATCATTTAAATTATGGTACGTCGTCGAACCACTATTTACTTCCTCAGGACCAATTTCAGTTTTATTAAAATCTAATTTCTTTTTTTCATTAGTAAGCATCAGATTAATATGTAATGGTTTATCATTTTTCATTAATTTTTTAATTTTAATCATTGTTTTTATTAAATGCGGGGTTAATGGGGTATTTGTATTAACATATATCTGATTTTTTCCATTATATTTAATTAAATAACTATCATGTTCTTTTTTTATCTTATTTTTAATTGAATCAGATATATAACTATTATTTTCAATATCATCGGATAATTGCATTTTAATAGGTGTAAGTGTATGCTTTGTTTTCATATTTTTAAGTTTTGTTTTGATACTATTCATATAGTATATTTGTATATTATAAATTATATTTGAATGACTTTTTCAAAATTGGCATCAGCTAACTCAACTGTTAATTTATTAGCTTCTCGTTTTCGTTGATCGACTGAACAACCATGTAATGTTATCAATCTATGGGCAGAACAAAATGTTTTTTCACAGATACAAGGAGGGTCAATAAAGCTAATCTTTTTCTTACAACCTTTTAAAGCACATCGTTTCTTTTTTGATTTTGTCATTGTGATATATATTATATATCATAATACTTTAAAATATTCAATTTTATAAAGCTTCATTGAAAATATCTAATATTGGTATGACATTAAAGGGTGTATTGTAATTAATTTTATTACCTTTATCATCACCAAAAATAGTTGTAAGTATATGTCTTTGTTTATAATCAAGAGATTTTAATATTAAATTAAAATAAACAAGTAATTTACCTCTACTTTCCCCATATTCCATATCAGGCAATCCTTTATTTTCTATCTCAATAAATCTTGATTCTAATATTGATTCACTTTTAATTTTTAGTTTTAATATTTCACCACTTAACAATGTAATTTCATATATTTTATCAGTGTATAACTCAATTAATGATATATTCATAGTATACAGTAAATCGTTATCATTTATTCTTTTAAAGTTTGGATCTAATTTATCAAATAAATGAATTATAATATCACCTGGGATAGACTCTGTATTATTAATTTCATGTCCTTTTTTTAAAAAAGTAATATCACGCTTATATAACGGTATATTTATAATTGTTTTATCATTTTGATAAATACCATTCAGATTTTTCTTACGTGTTACAGTTAATTCTTTTTCAACTTTATTATATACATCTTCTAATGATACATTTATATTATATTCAATATTATTCCCTTTTTGAAGAGGTTGTGGTGAACTCATTGAAAAATCTGCAAACATATCAGCAAATGATTTATAAATCTCTTCAAAATTAATATTCGAAAAAATACCATCTAAATTACCCATATCATAATTTTTTCGTTTATCATCATTTGATAAAATAGAATAAGCATTGACAATTTGTTTGAATTTGTCTTCCGAATGGTCTTCTTTGTTTTTATCTGGGTGATATTTAAATGCTAATTTTCTATATGCAGTTTTTATTTCTTTAGTTGATGCATCTTTTGATATACCAAGTGTTTGGTAATAATCCATATATAATCTAAAATCCAAACATTTAAATATCCTTAATTTGTAATAAGAATCTTTCAAAATGAATGTCTGGTTTATTACCACTTTTAATTCGTTTATCACAATCCGCAGCATAATCATATACTAAATGTATTTTGTCACCATCAAGTTTTTTTTCATATACTTTGATAACATAATGGATATATTTTGTATATGGTATATTTAATAATTTTAAAGAATAAATTAAATCTCTAAACTTTTTATAATTTTTAACATCTAATTTATTTAATTCTTTAATAATTTTATCTAAAATATTTATATAATTTAAATTTGTATTTTTGAATTTACCTGTTTGATAACAGATTTGTAATAATGTTATTAATTCTTTCATATTATTAGTTTTATTAATTAAAATATTGATACTTCGTGTTGATATTTTAATATTTTCAGATTTACAAATATCTTTTAATATTTTTATTTTATCTTCTTTGATAGGAGATGATAATCTTACTAATAAAAATCTACTTTTTAATGGTTCAATAATTTGAGATAAATAAGATGTAATAAATATAAATTGTGTATTAATTCTTTCTAGTATTTTTCTCAATTTCATCTGTGATGTTCTTGTTAATTGATCCACATTTTTGATTATAAATATTTTATTATGTTGGTTTAATATATTTATAGTTGATGATAACTCTTTGAGTAGTAATATAAATTCATTATTTCTATTTAGATAATTATAAATATCTATTTCAAAATGATAATTAGAGGCATTGTATACTACAATTTTATTATTTATTTTATATTGATGGGTTGTTATTTTATGGGTCTCAAATCTTTCTTTCAAATATATATTTATTAATGTAGTTTTACCAACTGATGGATTACCATACAGTAATAGATTTGTATCTAATTTTTTTATAAACTCTAATTTATGTTGATTATAATATAAATCATCTTTCTTTTTAGGACAATATTTATTATAGAACATTATAGTTATTATAATATCTTTTTTTTATATTTACATTAATCTATTTTTTTCTAATTTAATTAGGTATGACGTAAATTTTTTTTTAAATTTATCACTAGATAATTTAATAATATATTCTTGATTTTTAGTAAATTCATTTACATCATTTATATTTTTATTTAATTGAATATATAAATTTCTTATATTACATAATATAATTCTGATAACCTCTGATGTTGTTGTTATTAACCAGGTATCATTATAATATAATACAATTTCATTATTACAAACTCTAATAGGGGATATATAGTTTTCTTTGTGATAAATATATTCATATATTTTTGCAGCATTTATATATGTTTTCTTTTTTCCGTTGGTTAATTTTTTAAATTTTTCATCATCCATAAAATTAATATAATTATCTTTTTTTTTTAAATTAATAATATTTACTTTTTTTTTTTGATTATTTGTATTATTTTCTATAATCTGTACCCGACTTTCAATTTTACCTAATCTTGATTCAATTAAAGTTAATTGTTTAAGAATGTGCTCCATTAATTATTATAGTAGTATTATTTTTATGCGTATTATTTAATTAAATAAATATAATGTATTTAATTATTAATGGAAGGTATAACTAAAAGAAAATTAAATTATATAATAGATGAATTATCATCTAAAATAAATATTTTAAAAAATAAAATAAATAATACTAATTTATCTCCTAGAAAAATAATTGATATTATAAATATATTGGATGATTTTGATAAAAAATATATGGATGATATTATTTATAAAATCGATACAAATACTGATGTAATAGATGATGATGCAGATGAACGAATTAAAGAATACGAACTAGCTAAAAAATCAATTAAACCATTTCTACCTTCAATCATTTTAAATAGCATGTTATTGCGAACTTAAAGAATTTTTGTTGGAGTAGGCATCGTTTCATAATCCAGATGTTCACATATAAACTTTGTAAATTTATCATAATTTATATCAGAATTATATTTCGAACAAGAATTTAATAGATGTAAATCAAAATTGTAATTATCTTTTTTTTTATATTCTAATAATTCTTTTTTAATATCAATTAGTTTTGTCATTTCTATTTTAATTGTATCTGATATATTATCATAATTAGATGTATCGTCCGTATTATAATTTCTTAATGCAATTATTTTATTTGATATTTCTAGAAATATATTTAATTTATTAATATTGAGAGACGGAGATTGTGTTGGTGGAGTATTAGTCAATAAAGTAGATTGTAGAAAACTTGGTGATATACCATCCATATTTACTTTTGTTTCAACTTTATCACTATCACTGTCGTTGTCATTTATTTCAATCTCATAATCTAATTCCTTTAATTTTTTAAATAAATATTCAAGTCTATTTAAAAAAAAAGGAAGTTTACTTCTGTGTGTAACTTTTTTCTCCTTTCTTTCTAATTTATTTTTTTTATTCAATATGCCATATTTGGATGATAATTCTAAATACAACCATACTTCTTGATCTATTTTATTTTTATATGCCATAAATAAGAAATATTTTTTATCCCATTTATAAAAACTTGTAAAAGATGTTATTGCTGAAATAGATAATTGTAATATCCAAATTATAGCAAATAATAAATAATAATATGGAGAACTCAAATTAGTGGTATTAAATGATAATAATGCCGGAGTTAATATACCGGAAATTATTAGAAATAATTTCGAAAAGTGATAACAAAAGAATAATATTTTATAATTACGAGTAACATATCTTGAAACTCTTGTAAATCTTGTAATTATAATTTTTTTTTGAAACTCATTAATATCATCAATATCTTCTATGTAATTAATAATTCTATTAAAGTCTGGTATAGAACAATTTATTTTTTTACACTTAGTCATATATTAAATTATTTTATAAACTTTTAAATATCCATTTAATTGGTTTCGTATCTGCTGACTTACATTGTTGTAAATCTAACAATTTAATATTACCTTTATTCTTTTGTAAATATTTAGAACTATCTACTTCATCTTTATTAATTGATAAACATTTCTTATTATCACCAAATGGTGTTATTGTTTTATTTGTATGATATAACCATTTCTGATTAGAAGAGTCTGAACATTTGGAAGTATATATATTATTTTTATTTAATGTCATACATCTATTACCAGACGTTTTAATATTATTTTTAGAATCATATGTCCATAATGAATTATTTTTTTCAAATGGATTAAAGTGACTATTTGAATGATATAATTTCGACGATGGTCCTGTCCCTGACATTGCTATTATACCAATTTTATTATCTTTGTCATTATACATTGCTTCTGTTTGTAATATCCCCTTTTCTATAAAGGTTCCTCCACTCTTACCAATATCACCCGGTGGACCTCTTTCACCTCGAATACCCTTTGGTCCCACATAATTAATATTATCTTTGATATAGTCATTGATTTCTTTTTTCATATCATCTGATAATTTTGACTTATTATCAAGTCCTTCAATTGTATTATTTTTATAACATAAATATAGTACTAGTAGAATTATACATATAACTGTAATATATTGTATCATATATAATTTAGACTATATATTTTTTATATTTAAAGTATATAATTATTTTAATATTTATATGGATGACAATAATGAAATTATGGAGTTATTACAGGCTAGATTAAATCTGGGTAGGGAGCGGTATGGACATGGAGTTAGAGTTAATGATGATACACGAACATTTGGTACAGAAGATAATGATTGGGAGCTTATGGCACTAGAAGAAATGCTTGATGGACTTATCTATACTACAGCTGCTATTATTAGGCTTAGACGTATAAAGGAAAAAATTGAAATTGTTTGTTAATATTATTATAATTAAGTAATAAAATGCCATTTCAATTAATTTTAACAATACTATTTGTTATTATTGTATTTAAGTTTGTATATCACAAATATAAATTTCAAAAGGTATTGATTGTAGAAGGTAATATTGGCACAGGTAAGACGACCTTTTTAAACTTATTAGAAAAAATAAATGAGATTGAGGTTATTTATGAGCCAGTTGACGTATGGACAAGTATTGTAGATACCGATGGTAAAAATATTTTAGAAAAGTTTTATGGTGATTTTAAGAGGTGGGCTTATACTATGCAATCATTTGCATTTAAAACAAGGCTCGAATCTCAATCTAAACCTCAACTAAAATCAGTTAGAATTATTGAACGCTCTGTATTTACTGATTATTTTGTATTTGCTCACAATTGTTTCTTAAATGATTTAATGACTAAACTTGAATGGTTAATCTATAAAAGTTGGTTTAAGAGCTTACTAGAGGTATATCAAAAAGCTGGATATAAAATTAATCCGGATGGATATATTTATTTAAAATGTTCACCACAAACATCATTTGATAGAATTAAGAAACGCAGTCGAGACGGCGAATCTAATATCACATTACAATATTTACAGCAAATTGATAAATTACATGACAGTTGGTTATATAGTGATTGTAATAAAGTACCCGTACTTACAATTGATTGTAATAGAGATTTTGAGAATGATATAGAATATCAAAAAGAGATCTTAAAAAAATTAAGTAATTTTATCTAAATACTTACTATATGATTACTGTCGGAACCATAATATCAATTATTGGAATTATAATTTCTATCATAATAATTTGTTATTCATATTTAGGAGTCTATCGTGATAGACTATTAATGAAACCGTTGCTTCGAAAGATACTTAGTGCATTTATAATTAAGAGTTTAATGATTATAATACTTTCACTGTTTATGTTTACAAATAAAAGTATTGCATCATTTCTAATTAATTTATTATTTTTTGGATTTATTATGATATATTCTATTTATTATTTTTTGAATGATATTGGAAATTCTATATCAGAGGTTGTATTTAGGGATGCATTGTATGTATTAGCTATAATTATTTTAGTAACTGTATTTCAATTTCATAGTGGTGGAAATATATTAATCTCCTTTTTAACACAAATTATTATGATTGTATTTTTAGGTGGATATATTATTTATAAATTGCCATCCTATTGTGAAGATATTCAGCATCCTAAAGAGGGATTTACTATGGCATCTATTTTATCATATTTACCATTATTAATTATTTTTATAATTTGGTATGAAAATAAATTTTATTGTATTAATGGTAATGGTAATTTTGAATTAATTACAAAGATTGGAAATACTTGGGTATATACAATTCTATATTATCTAATTTTATTAGGAATATATTTTGGATATATGTTTGTAACAAAAAAAGTAAGTGACCAAGAAGATTGGAAGACTTTTATAACAGATTATAAAACATGGATCAATACAAATAGTTTATTACTATTAATCCCTTTATTTTTTCCATCATTTTTATATTACAAAAACTTTAATAGTAAAAAATTATTCTATATTCAAATAATGGTAATAGCTACAATTGTATTCTCTTTAATACTTGGAAATAATATTAAAATATTTTCTTAAACTGATCTAATAATTTATTAACAACTTTAATCTGTTTTAAACATTCATTTGATGTAGGTTTACAAACTTTAATAGTAGAACATTTTTCACACGATTTTTTACATTTTTCGAATACTTTTTTAGAAAAAATAATACAACTTTTTAATGAGGATGAATAATTAGCAATGAATATTTCTAATAATTCAATTGTTTTAACAGCTTCTAAACAATTTTTTAAACAGTTTGATATTGCTTTTCTTTCACTCACTTTAATATTATCAAGAGATACTATGTGAATAAGTTGAATTTGTTGGGCAGTACAATTTATTTTTAATACTGACAATTCTTTCATTACATTTTCTACTAATTTAACTGTTTTGCTCATTATATATTTTAGAGTTATATATTTATTGTGCTAATAGTAAAGCTTCTAATTTAGCAAGTCTTTCTTCTAATGATTCAACTTTTGTTTCTAATACAATTTTATCTTTTGTTAATTGCTGAATTGCTGAAACATTTAATGCACATATTCCTGTTAAATCAACTGTATGCATATCATCTAAATCAACACCTGTCACTAATACTTTTGCTTTAATAATTCCATTAGTATCTTTATTCCAAGTTAATTTTTCACCCTTCCATTCTGTTACACATTCTTTATCTAATATATTTCGCATTGGAACATAATCAGTAAAATCTTCTGGTGGTTCAAACTTAATAATTTCTTCCGTCTTTTTAATATTGAAAGTAATAATATGATTTTCAATTTTTGTAACAACTGCTACTTGGCTATTCTTCGCAATACAATCAAAATATATATTTTTACCAACTTCAACCATAAAAGTATTATTTGAATCATTCACACCTGGTAATGTAAATGTACCAACTAATAACTCTTCTTCACTATTTGTATTAATTTCAATTTCACATAATTTATAAATTGTTGGAGAGTTTTCTTTTTTATTTATAAAAGTAGTTGCTGCCAAGTCTTCTATTAATTCTTGTGCTAAAAATCCATATTTAGTACGTTGTTCTTCATCATTTTTATATAAATATGAAACTGGTTCTAAATCATTAATCAATTTAAGTGTATCTTCGTCATTTAAATCTTTTATATTTGTTTTAACTCGAATATCAGAATGCAAATTTAGTGCCTGTACATTATTACTTCCATTGTTTGTCCAAGTTGATGACCCATCGATATAGAGGTTTCCATGTGCACTTTGATCAAAATAATATCTGGGTGCTCTCATAGAACTATTGGCCTGCATAGTAGCTCCAGTAATAACATTTGCATTATGAATTGGATTATGTTGCATATCTATTCCCCCACCACCTTCTACCAGTGTTTGCCAACCTCTTAGATAAACTCTACCATCAAGACATATTTGAGATTCACTCATACCTTTATTACCGTGATATATATAATTACCAATTTTAATATTAGCCGCAGATCCATTATAATCAGTAGATATATTATTAACTGTTAACTGATTTGTTATTTCAAGCGTATGCATTTGGCTAAAATTATTAATATCGCGAAAAACATATGAATTTGGTTGTGCAGTTGGAGATGCTATTATCCCGATGTACACATACATCTCACGGGTTCCATCGTAAACGACCGTTCTATTTAATGGTGGTTGACCATCAACTAGTACATTTAGTCCATTCCCATTGAAACTTAGTTTCAATTCAGCGTTAGTAGAAGTAGTCTCTGTAGCTATGTTAGTTATAATCCCTTTACTATTTACTGTTATTTTCGGTATTTCAGTAGTTGAACCATACACTTTTGAAGTAATGTTTTGATTAACCAATGTTAAATTATTTTGACTACTAACAGTAATATCAGTATTATCACAATGAGATGCTAAATTATAATTAGTTGCAGTTACTGAATTTAATTTGGTAGTTCCAGTAACCTCAAGTGTATCATATAATTTAGTCGGTGCAGTAACATCAAGTTTCTGTAAGATAGTCGTTCCAGTAACATCAAGTGTATTTAAGGTAGTCGTTCCAGTAACATCAAGTGTATTTAAGGTAGTCGTTCCATCAACATCAAGTGTATCATATAATTTAGTCGTTCCAGTAACCTTAAGTGTATCATATAATTTAGTCGGTGCAGTAACCACAACATTAGCATTTAAGCTAGTCTCTCCATAAACATCAAGTGTATTTAAGGTAGTCGTTCCATCAACCTCAAGTGTACTTATATTTGTTGAATCTGTTATATTTATTCCATGTTCACTAAATACAATAGCTTTATCGGTTAATGTATTTTTAATTTCTGCAGTATCATTTGTCCATAATTGATCATCGATAATCTTTGAACCTATCGGACCAGTAGTTGCAATTCCACCAAATCCATCAGTGCTACTTACAGTAAACAAACATCTAAAAGATACATCACTAAAATTAGTAGTGGAACTGTTGACGGATACTGGCTTATAATTAAAAATAAAATTATATTTGTCATTCTCCTGCAGTATTACCTCAGCATTATCATATTCAATAAAAATTTCTTGGGATCCTGATATGTTCTTTGGTACTGTAAATATTAATATATGAGTATCTGTAAATGTTGTCATGAAAGGGGATGTAGTTGAATATGTAATTGTATTTTGTGCCAGTGATGTAGTTGTACTAGTAGTATTATCATGCAATAATACTTTGAATATATCATTTGGAATATTTAAACTATTTAAATTAGATGTAGAAATAAAATTTTTATCACAGTGTATATAAATTTTATCACCATTGTCTAGAGCAGTAGTTCCAGGTGATATTACAAAATCAAATCCACGTGAACTATTGATTAGACCCTCATCTTTAATTTTTATAATATTATATGGTCCATTCTTTTTTGAATAACAAAACTCTAAACTTCGAACTTTTGCCTCAGAACATTCAGCTAATGCACCAGGGGCGCCAGTAAATGGACCATAGTCATAATAGTTTGTCCCATCATATGCTATTGCATGTCTTGAAAGATTTTTTCTATTATTTTGTGATTCAAACCCAGTAAATAATACATTATCATTGTATCTATTATCTTCACTTATAACAAATATATATAAATTAGTTGGTGATGCTGTTGTAGGTGTAGGTAAATTAGAATTATCGCCAATAATAATATTATAATCATCAACTATAAATGCATCTCCCTTAGCACCTTTAACTCCTGTAAACGGACCGTAATCAGAATAGGTAGAACCATTAAAAGCAATAATATGTAGAGCTAAATCATCTTTTTTATTATTTGTAGATTCAAAATTAGGAAATAATACAAGAGTGTCAGTAGTTCTATTATCGGCACTTATAACAAAAACATATACATCTTCTGGTGTTGGGGTCGAACCACTATGTATTGTAGATATATCTGTGTTATTATTAAGTATTACATTAAATCTATCTACCTGAAATGCTTCTCCTCTTAGTCCTTGTAGTCCTTGTGGTCCTTGTGGTCCTACTGCTCCTGGTGCTCCATCTGTTCCATTAATTCCATTAGTTCCATTTGCTCCTGATAGTCCTTGTATTCCATCTACACCAGATTGTCCTTGTGGTCCTTGTGGTCCTTGTGCTCCATCTGTTCCATTAATTCCATTAGTTCCATTTGCTCCTGATAGTCCTTGTATTCCATCTACACCAGATTGTCCTTGTGGTCCTTGTGGTCCTTGTGGTCCTTGTGGTCCTTGTGCTCCTTGTGGTCCTTGTGGTCCTGTAGCTCCCGTTGCTCCATCAGTTCCGGCTGGTCCTTGTAGTCCTTGTACACCATTTGTTCCATCTGCTCCATCTTTTCCATCTGTTCCATCTGTTCCATCTGTTCCATTTATTCCATTTGTTCCATTTATTCCATTAGTTCCATCTGCTCCATCTTTTCCATCTACTCCATCTTTTCCATCTGTTCCATTTATTCCATTTGTTCCATTTATTCCATTAGTTCCATTAGTTCCAGCTGCTCCTACTGGTCCTTGTACTCCCACGGGTCCTTGTAATCCTGGCGACCCTTGTAATCCAGTAAAAGGACCATAATTATAATATTCAGTGCCATCGAAAGCAATAATATGTCTTGACAAATCTTGTCTAATACTGCCTTCAAATTTATATAATAAATTAATATTAGTGATTCTATTATCAGTACTTATAGTAAATATAAAGACATCTTCTGGTGTTGGGGTCCAATTGTTATGTATGTTAGAGAGAACTGTATTATCATTAAGTGTTACATTAAATTTATCAATCTTAAATGCTTCTCCTCGATCTCCACGTGGTCCTTGTGGTCCTGGTATTCCTTGTGGTCCTTGTGGTCCAACATCTCCTGGTAGTCCTTGTGCTCCTACTTCTCCTGGTGCTCCTGTTGCTCCATCTGTTCCATTAATTCCATTAGTTCCATTTGCTCCTTGTGGTCCTTGTAGTCCTGTTGCTCCTGTTGCTCCATCAGTTCCGGCTGGTCCTTGTAGTCCTTGTACACCATTTGTTCCATCTGCTCCATCTTTTCCATTAGTTCCATCTGCTCCATCTTTTCCATCTACTCCATCTTTTCCATCTGTTCCATTTATTCCATTTGTTCCATTTATTCCATTAGTTCCATTAGTTCCAGCTGCTCCTACTGGTCCTTGTACTCCCACGGGTCCTTGTAATCCTGGCGACCCTTGTAATCCAGTAAAAGGACCATAATTATAATATTCAGTGCCATCGAAAGCAATAATATGTCTTGACAAATCTTGTCTAATACTGCCTTCAAATTTATATAATAAATTAATATTAGTGATTCTATTATCAGTACTTATAGTAAATATAAAGACATCTTCTGGTGTTGGGGTCCAATTGTTATGTATGTTAGAGAGAACTGTATTATCATTAAGTGTTACATTAAATTTATCAATCTTAAATGCTTCTCCTCGATCTCCACGTGGCCCTTGTACTCCATCAGCTCCGACTGGTCCTTGTAGTCCTTGTAGTCCTTGTATTCCTTGTATTCCATCTGCTCCGACTGGTCCCTGTGGTCCTTGGGATCCTTGGGGTCCTGTTGCTCCTGTTGCTCCTGTTGTTCCCATTGCTCCTGTTGCTCCATCTGTACCATCTTTTCCATTAGTTCCGGCAGGTCCACGGGGTCCTGTTATTCCTGTTGCTCCATCTGCTCCATCTTTTCCATCTGTTCCTGCTACTCCAGGTATTCCTTGTGCTCCTTGTTGTCCTTCTATTCCTGTAAAAGGACCAAAGTTAGTATAAACATTACCATCATATGAAATTACCTGTCTTGATAGATCTATTCTATTACCTCCTGATTCAAAATTAAATAATACAGTATTATTAGTTCTATCATCATTCCGTATAACAAAAATAAATACATCAGTTGGTGTTCCTTGATTATTTGTTAGAGTTAATAAATTTGTTATATCAGATATATCAATATTAAACTCATCAACTTTAAAAGCGGGTCCTCTTTCTCCAACTGGTCCCTGTACTCCTTGTGGTCCTTGTGTTCCGGTTGGTCCTTGTGCTCCTGGTGGTCCTTGTGTTCCGGTTGCTCCTGTTAATCCATCTGTACCATTTATTCCATTAGCACCATGTGTACCATTATTACCTGGACTGCCTTGATGTCCTTGAGGTCCTTGAGGTCCTTGATGTCCCTGAGGTCCTTGGGGTCCTTGAGGTCCTTGTACTCCATCTACACCAGGTGGTCCTTGTACTCCATCTACACCAGGTGGTCCTTGTGTTAATTGACCACCTAATAAATTAGTATTTGTAGTATTAGTTAATAAATTAGTATTTGTAGTATTAGTTAATAAATTTTCACTACCATCATCCTTGATATAATATAGATTGTCATTTTTATAAAAAAGAGTCCCTGCTAATAATGTATTATCTTTTCCAGTTGGATCAATATCACCAAGCATAATACCACCCTTTGCTAATATACCACCTTCTACAACAAGATCACTAAAATCTTGATTTATAATACCAGTCTTGCCTTTTATTAAAAGTTGATCATAAATGTTTGATGTTTTCTGGTAATCAGACATTGAAATATAATATATATATAAAAGATATATTTAAATATTATATAATGGTTCGTGGTGCTGTATTTCAATTAGCCGCAATTGGTAGACAAAATATAGATTTAATTGGTAATCCTCAACTATCCTACTTTGTATCAGTATATAAAAGACACACCAACTTTTCATATCAAGACATTAAACAAAATATTACTGGTGACGCAAATTATGGAAAAAAAATACATTATAAATTAAATAAGGTTGGTGATTTAATTGGTGCAATGTATTTGAATATTGTATTACCTAATTTAGATGATTTAAATACAGATAAATCAGATCCAGTCAGTTGGATAAATGCAGTCGGTCATGCCATAATTAGAAATTATTCAATTAGAATAGGTGAAACAATCATTGATAAACAGTATGGTACTTGGTTAGAAATATGGAGTGAATTAACTGTTAATAATGATCATAGAACAGCATATAATAATTTAGTAGGAAAACATAACTATTTTACAAACTCTACACAAACAGGTTCGTTAGATTTATATATACCATTACAATTCTGGTTTTGTAAAAATGAATCATTAGCATTACCAATAATTGCTTTACAACGTCAAGATGTTACTATTGAAATTGAATTTAGTAGATTTGACGAATTAGTTACAATGTTAGATCCAAAAATTACAACTGATAAACAATTTACATGTGATTTATATATTAAAAATTATTTTTTAGATGATGCTGAAAGAAAAGTATTTGCTCTAAATAAATATAGATATTTAATTGAACAGTTACAACTTGATACAGTAGCATTTGATAAATCAACCAGAGAAAAAGTTATAAATATTTCATTTAATCATCCAGTAAAAGAATTAATATGGGTCGTTCAGAGACAAGATTCCGTAAATTATGTAGATGAATATGGTGCTGAAATAGTCAATAATCTATTTAATTTTTCAAATGTACCAGATCCAGCTGTATCAACAACCGATAATAATACTGTATTATCTTCAAACTTTGTATTTGAAGGTAAGGATTATTTTGAAGATAGACGATTAGTTCCTTCTTATTATTTTAGAATTGTTCAACCATATGAACATCATTCAAGAACACCAATTAATCGATACATAAATGTATATTCATTTGCATTATATCCAGAGAAACATCAACCATCTGGGTCATTAAACTTTAGTATGATAGATAATGCTTATTTACGAATGACATTGAATCCTCATAATGAATCAAAAGAGGTTACAAATCAATACTTCGTAAGTATATTTGCGACTAATTATAATATATTATCAATTGAAGACGGAATTGCTTCATTGGAATATGTTGATTAAAATGATTGTACTAAATAAGGGAATGCATCCGCTGCTGGAATAGATACAATAACTAATGCAGACAAAATAAACATTGCACCTAGTTTTTTATCATCAATCGTTTTACCTTCTGATAATAATCTATCAAAAATAGTTAAAAGTAGATTCCGAATTGTTTTTTTAACTGGTTCAGAGTTTGGATAATTATTAATTGCTGACGGTGAAATATTAAATAATTTTGCCCCAGATATAATGTCTTTTTTTCTAAGAATAGGTAATTGTGCTCTATAATTCCAAATATCTTCAAGTTGAATATATAATTGTTTAAGAGCTGGTATATCTAATTCATGAAACCAAGAAGATTGTGTTAAATAATCTAGTTGATCAAACTTCTGAAAAATACCAGTAACCTTCAAGTCAAATCGTTGTGTTTCTGATAAAGAATCAAGTTTAATTTTGATTGTTAGATCAATATCATGGCGATTAAAATAATTTATTTTTTCTTCGATGATTTGAATAGAAGTATCCACAAAGGGACATCCAGGTTTATATGGATTAAATCTTTTTTTATCAATACTTATATGTTTGAATAGGAATCTCATATCAAACCCATACTCTTGGTCACCATCCATAAATTGAATATAATACTTTTCATCTATTAAATGAATTGAGTCCATTGTAAGTAGACATTCTTTATTACAGCATCGTTTACGCCGTCTAATAAGATATCCCTTTACCATTTTTTGAATAGTAATAATTGTATCAATACTTTCAGAGTATACATCTTGAGTTTTAAGAAACTCAATTAATGTATTATATAAAGAACGATTTGATTCATAAATAAAACCATCTTTTAACATTTTTTTAGGAATAGGTATTCCATAATAATTGAGTGATTTAATCAATATTGATTTATCAACCATTATATATGGAAATGTAGATGATCGAATAATATAATCATAATTGAAATCATCATTCTTAATCGTACATGATTTACAATTATATAATACTGGATTTTTCATACGTAAGTGTCGACCACAAAATTGAGTACCATCTATACATAAGTAAGTGCATCTACTGTTCGGATATTTACGACTTTTAATAGAGTGACATTGATTTATAGAGTGACATTGATTAGAATGCATCATATATATTAATTATAAGTATTTTATATATACTTATAATAATCAATTTTTTGTATTAATTAAAAAAAAAGTGATTATTTTGATTATTTAAACAGAATATATTATTATTATATATTATGGTTAAAATTAAATACTCAACATTTCATTCTGATGCACATGCAAGTTACAAACAGTTTACCGCAGATCAACTTCAATTCAGTCATTTTAAGATTGGTGGAAAAGTTTATTTTAAAGTAACAGATATTTCAAAACCAGGTAATCTAGTTCGAATTGTTACGCCTACAAATGTACGCGTTCCATTTGATATGAACCCGCCATATGAAGATGAGAAATCTCTCACAAAAAAATGGGCATTTCTAGTTAAATGTACCGATACTGATCTATCAGTTAATCTTAAAAAGCTTTACAGTAATCTAGTTGATTATCTCATTGAAAACTCAGTTGAGATTTTTGGCAAAGAATATTCACCAGAACAGCGTGAACTTGTCGAGCTTCTATGCCCGGCGGCAATTAAGACAACCGAATATGGTGATCAGTTTAAGATCAAGATTCTTCAGTCAAAGACCGGAGATTTTAGTCCTGACAGCGAATATTATGTTCCAAGTGGATGTCCTGTTTCAGCACATAAGAAGCAGGTAGTAATTGATGGCAAAAAAACAAATGTTTATGGTCGCCTACCAGTATTTGAACGTAAAGATCTTACTGATACTACTGCTCAAACAAGAGTTGGTGGTGGCGAGGTTGATACATTTGATAAGCTCAAATCGTATATTAATCCTTCTCGTGATGGAATTTATGCATTTGATGCCACACTTTCAAAGCCTGCTGATAAGGTATGGCTATCATTCAATCTTCACCAGGTCTGTGTTACAGCAGAGGAGGAAGATGAAGATGAATCAGTATCTTGTTTCGGAGGAGTTTCAACACCAGAATGTTTAGATGATGCAGATGATGCAGATGATGACGAGGATGACGAAGAAGTCGACGAAGAAGTCGACGAAGAAGTTGACGAAGAAGAAGTAGAAGATCTCGAAGCCGATGAAGACGACGATGAAGTTGTTGAGGCTATGTAGATTTAAAATATCTTCTTATATTATAAAATGATTAATTACTTATTAGAGTTTTTAGGGACATTTATACTTCTTTCAGTAATTATGATAGTTGGTGAACCTATCGCAATTGGTATTGCACTTGTAGCAGCCATTTATTTATGCCGTAAAGTAACCGGTAGTCATTTCAATCCAGCTGTAAACTTCATGTTATTCTTAGATAATAAATTAAGTACGACTCAATTAGTTGGTCAAACAGTAGCACAGCTACTTGCAGCAGTTGCTGCCCTTTCTTATTATAAATACATTAAATAAAAATGAATATTATTATTATTAATTATAAGTTATCACTTATAATTAATATGTCATACTTTAAATCTTTCCTCTTTTCAAATATGCACGAATTGGTTTTTAAATCAATGAAGATTAATCCTGATAATTTTAAAGTAAATGATGAGGTAGTTGTATTAAACTCAATTGATTCTCATCTTAATTTTGAGAAAAATACATATGGACATGTTGGTATTATTAGTAGTATTAATCATCGATATGCTGATTCAGTATCTAAATCAAGAGGAGTTATTCCACACCGAGAATTTTATGTAAATATCACGTGTGAAGATGGCAAGATGGTAAACCAACGATTTTATGGATATGATATTTTCCCATATACTGCTGGTCCAGATGGAACCATGGAAGATCTTTTTTAAATTATAAAATTCATAATCATAATTTAAAATTGAATATTGCAGTCATGATAGATGATTATACCTTTTATAAATATAATGTCAATTTTTTCAACTGATACCCTTCCTAAATATGGAGTTTTATTAATCACCGATTTAATTGAAGACCTTAAAAGTGGTAAATTATTTATTCCAGATTATCAAAGAGATTTTGTATGGACAAAAAGTGATCAAGAAGCTTTTTTACAGTCAATTATTAGTAAAAATGTACTTCCATCAATTGTTATTAATAAAAACACAATTACTAAGAAAAATGCTGTTATTGATGGTCAGAATAGATTAAAAACAATTTTATATTATTATGATGGCTATTATTTAGACAAGAACGATAAAAAAATCGAGCACGATACTAAAATCAAAACAAGTTCTGGCGAGCGTAAATTATACTCAGAATTATCAGATGAAGATAAATGTCTTTTTGATCAAGTTGAGATTCCAATTATTAGTAAAATTAATGCATCTGAAAGTAGATGTCAAGAAATTTTTACATCATTGCAATGTGGTCGTAAATTAAGTTTTGGTGAAAAAATCCATGCGTTACAAACACACAATGTAGTTCAAGCAATTCAATCTGTGATTAATTCAACAATTGTTCATGAAGGAAAAGATCTATATATTCATGAGTTTATTAAAAATACATTTGGAAAACAATTAATTAAACGCTATAAATATTTTGAATTAATTGGCTTTATGCTTTTAATGGTTCATCCGAATTACAATAATTCATTGGATACCGGAGTTTTAGATATGGGTAAAAACATGTTTAAAATTATTGAAGATAATGAATTAGATAACATTAATCATGTTGTACCAGTTGTAGTTTCATTACTTCAATTATTTGCAACGTTTTATGAAAAAACCGCTTCTCTTAAAAAATTAAATAAATCGATGTTAGCTGCATTCCTATATAAGTATTTTGTAGATAATAGTGAGTTTGATGGAACAACGAAGCCCTATGTTAATTATTCATTCGAACCAGACGAACCTCTATTATTAGAACTTGCTTCAAAACATAAAAAATTTATGGACGACTATGTTAAGAAAAAACCAGAAGATCGCGATCTAACAAAATCTGAAGCTAACATGTTAGTATTCAAAGGATACTTCAATGGTCAAAAACCATTCAAAATGTTTGATGTTCAAATTAAAAGAGTCTTTAATGGTTATTTTAATGTAGTTGAAGAAGTCTAATAAAATTGATTTTCACGATCACTTAAACCTTTTATAATTATACTAAACAATAATGTTTGATTACATTCCAGACTTTCTACCATCTACATTAG